>ERZ1504275.68-NODE-68-length-44502-cov-4.575044_pt1 | contig 44502 bp, 38 predicted proteins | sample MGYA00571873_ERZ1504275 | MGnify/ENA primary metagenome ERZ1504275 (study PRJEB39906, sample SAMEA3182102) | gut metagenome | biome: human; feature: gut; material: Stool; isolation source: human stools | place: Canada | collected 2013-02-18 ...
AGTTGCTGCCACTTCGCTGTTAATGGGTGTCACACGTGCTTCGTCGGAGGCTTACGTTAGACATGCTATGGTCATATTGGTTAAGGTCATGAGACATCGGTAGGCGCGCCTCTTTAAGGCGTTTTAGGCGTTGCCTTTCCTCACGGCCTTGCACTTCGTGGACCAGAAGATTGCATATGAAGTCATCATAACTGGGAGCGTTGGAGCCTGCTTCCAATAACATCTCCGCCGCATTTGCACATAGCCATGAGAGTTTGAGACGTTTAGCATAACTTTTTATGCACACTATCTTGTCATTTTGCTCTTCCATGTCAGTTCCTCTTGAAGAGGTCCTCGTACACATCGATAGAAGACCTGTTTGGTTCAACATTTACCATGAGACGCGATGACGCATCACCAAGAGGCTTTATATGGACTTCATCATCCGGTTTCGGCACTGGATGGGAAGAGATGATCTCTTTGAAGTCCGTTGCACTATACAACTTGTTCTGTACGCATACCGTCAGGACTTCGTCTGCGCGCTTCTGACCATACTTGCTTACGCATGTCATGATTACCGCAAGCTGATCTCTCATATAACGTGGATAGCGCTCACGGATATGAACAAGGAAGAGACCTATTGCATTCTGGTCTGTGAACAGACTTTTGACATAGTCACACTTATCATTGACGCTGACGGATGTATCCCTCGCGTGATTGTTGTTTATCACGGTCTGTCCCTTGCCAGCAGGGATGGTATGCTTGGCGATGAGATTGTCGTCCACATCTTTCACAAGAAGACTGCCACCTTCTTCGGAGAGGTATACTCTAGTATCCTCCCCGCGATAGGTGCCTATTGGCAAGGAGTAAGTATTGCCTTTGTATTTTATGCTGTTGGTCTTGAGGACCTTGTGGCCAGCCTTTGCTTCGGGCGCCAGAGCCGGGATGAACGTCAGCAGTTCCCTGCACTCTGCGCACCACACTTCATATGGTACCTTGCAAGTTGTATTGTGAACCATACCATTGCCTGTTCTGTCAAGCCAGGCGAGTGCTTCCTGATTAAGGTTGTCGAGTGTTGAGTACTGCCTGTTCAAGAGGAAGTTCCGCTTCACATATTTGACACAGTTCTCTACCTTGCCCTTGCTTTCCGGGTCTGCGGGGCGGCAGAAGATGGCCTTGAACGGGCGGCTTTTAACATAACTGTCAAAGACCTGAGTCATGCGATAGTCACCAGCGTTTTCATCCCAAAGGAACACTGCATCCTGATCGTATACAAGTTTCTTAGGGATTCCGTGGAAGAAATCGAAGGCTTTCTCATGACCGATCACCGCAGTTTCACTGGTGAACGGCTTGTCCTGGAACCATATGAACTTGTAACGGCTATGGCTTAGCAGGATTGCAATGAAGTACACCTTTACACGCGTGCCATCGCTCTTGCGAAGTTTGGTCTGACCAAAGTCAACCTGTGCATACTCTCCTGGGGCTGTTTCCGGGAGTGCAGAGTATTGACGTTCGCTTTCACTGATTTTAGGAAGCCCGTATTCCTGACGGATCTTCATCACATAGTTGTAGACCGTCTTCGGGGATACCTTGGGGAAGTCACTGTGGTTCTCCTTAAGCCAGTCATGCATCTGGGCGACAGGAGTTTCCTGGTACTGGCTTATGCGCCCGATGATAAAGTCTCTGTATGGGTCAAGGATATGACCTCTGTTGATAACCGTGTCCGAGAACTGCTCGAACTCCCGCTGGTCCATTTCCAGGTACTTCTTTACAGTCCTGAAGTTTAGATTCAACTCCCTGGCTATCCAGCGGATTGATTGGTGGTCCTCTTCGTAGAACCTTTTGATTTTGTCGTACATGATCAGTCGACTGAGTGCTTTGTAGGCCTTTGTTGTCATAACACCTTTGCTAAAAGTTATGACTCAAAGGTCGGATTAATATTCAAAAACGTTGCATTCCTGTTACCGTTTTTGCTGCACTCTTGTTACCGATTTCGCTGTACTACTGTTACTATTTATGTTGCACTCTGGTTACCACTTTTGCTGCATTTCTCGATTCCGGTTACATCATCGTACGCATTACTAGCCTTGCGCATCCTCTCCCCGTCATCATCTTCCCAGAACTGGTCAATATTCTCCATCATCTCATCGGCTGCCAACCGATATTATAGAGCGGCGGACTCATAGATATCCAGCGCCTCTTTCAATGCGTTCCTGCAGGATTTCTTCATCATAACCGTCCCTCCTTTTCCATAGTCAGGAAGCCTGAACGGTTTTCCATACGATACGAAGTCCCTGTCTTATGGAAAGCTACTCATAACCAAGGAGAGTCGATGAGAAAGAAAAAGTAATATCTTTGCAATTATGCTGCTGCCTGTTTGCAAGCAAACAGAGACTGCTCTTTGAAAGCCCTGCCCTCTTCGAGGGGTCAATATCGTAAGAATGCACGCTTACAAAGTAAACACTTACATCTTTCATTCCGTTCCATCATAGTCTCAAGGCACGAAGCGGGTTCTCAAATTAGCCAAGGATCTTCTTTGCTATGGCGTTGACGGCGTCCACGTCGGTTGGTTTGAGAATGATTTCTTCTGGCTCCAGGTCCAGGAGGAACTGCATGTAGTTGGGGAGTGTGAGCAGCTGTCCTTCCCGGCCGACATTGTAGTCGCCGAATTTGATGATGTGTTTCACATGGTATTTGTCCGCATGCTTCAAGACAGTCTGGACGCTCTTGGCCTGGGCCGTTTTGGCTTTCACTTCAAGTGGCACACATTCGCCTTTCATCCGGACGAGGAAGTCCAGCTCAAGGCCAGAGTCCTTCAGGAAGTAGTACAGGCTTTGCTGCTTCTTGTGAAGAGTGTCTGCCATCAGATTCTCGAAGATGGCGCCTTTGAATCCTCCCAGGTTGCCCTGCAGGATATCCGCCCTGGTCCCAGGGCCCAGCATCTCGATGAGCAAACCGATATCTGCCGTGTAAACCTTGAACACATTGTCTTTGGCATTGCCTTCCATCGGGAGACCGGTGATATCGGTATTGTAGCAGCGGCAGATAATGCCGGCGTCTTCCAGCCACTGAAGAGAGCCAAGATAGGTTTCACCTCGTCCGCCGGGCTTAACCTTGCTGTATTGGAATTTCTTGTTCTCCTTGGCCAGCTGCTTGGGGATGGAATTGAAGCACTCGCGGATATGGGGCTTGTCTTTGTCCGGAGCATACTTGACCATATCGTCGCGGTACTCCTTCAAGATACCCTTGTATTCCTCACTGACGGCGTTCATATTATTGGTGGTCAGGAATGCGTTGATGGGGGCGGGGAGACCACCAATAGCGACATAGAGGTTCAGATACTGCCTCATGGCCACGTGGATTCCTTCCGGAACCGGCGTTTCCTCCGTGTAGAACTTCCGGAGAGCCTCGATGACATCCGGATTCATACCGTTGGCCCAGAGGAACTCCTCGAAGTCCAGCGGGTACATCTCGATGATGTCCTCGCTGCCTACAGGAACAGAGTTGATTCCCAAATCTTTCTTCTGAACCATCTTGCGACGCCGTTTCTTGAGCTCATCGCCGTAGCCCTGGACGCCCAGCAGGGAGCCAGTGGCAATTACGTCAAAGCGGCCGTCCTCTTTGAAGAACTTGAGCGAAGTCCTGGCCTCGGGGCATTCCTGGATTTCATCAAAGATCAGGCAGGTCTCTTCGGGGATGAACTTGACGCCCTTGATCTGCGCCGACAAGTTGAGCAGAATGCTGTCCACATCCTTTGATCCGACGAAGGCATTGATTCGCTCCGGCTGCTTGATGAAGTTCATGTAGACGACATTCTTGTAGTTCTGCTCAGCGAAGTGCTGCGAGATATATGTTTTACCGCACTGGCGGATACCCATTATTACCAGAGGCTTGTGCCCAGGCTTGTTTTTCCACGCAATGAGATCGTCTTCAATTTTTCTTTTCAGCATAGTATGACACTTTATCTGGAAGCAAAAATACACTTTTTTCAACGACTTCTCAAATACCCATCGTAATTTTTCTAACGACTTTTCGGCAGTTCGCCGTAATTTTTCCAACGAGTTTTGCCGGACTTGTACCGGACAATAATAGAAAGGCCAGCATGATAATTGCACTGCGCGCGAGAAGTAGACACGAAAAGATTATTTCGTTACACGTTGTTTTTGAAAGTAGACACACATGATATTTTCACGTCGTCTTGTTTTACAAAAGTAGACATTCTTCAACTTTTTTCAGGGATTTCTTTTTCAAAAGTTGACACGCCCTTGTAAGTATCCTTATTATCAGAGAGTTGCCTCTTCTTTTGGACAAACTTAGGTTCCGGGCTCAATACCCGGTTCTCAAAAGTTTGTTTCCTGGGCAGTTCTCCCTTGTAATAACGCTTCCGGTAGTTCTCCGGGGTGTCATAGCCGATGGCGAAGCACGGCCGTTGGGTGTTGTAATACTTGACATATCGTTCAATTGTTTGTTTAAAGTCTGCCATTCTCCAGCATAGTTCTATCTTGAACTCGGCATATAGTTCTTCCTTGATCCAGCCGTTCAGAGCTTCGTTGACGGGGTTGTCCGTAGGTTTCCCCGCCCTGGACATGGAGCGGATGATGTTCGTGTCTCTGATAAGGTCGTTATAAGCCATGGAGGCGTATACGCTGCCTTGGTCCGTATGCAGGATGACCGGTTCAATGCTGCCCTTTAGTAAAGCGATAACATCTTCAAGACCATCAATGTATGGGTCTCTGGCCCTACGTCTGTCGGCCACTTTCCAGGAGAGTATCTCCTTGGTGAAAGCATCGAAGTAAAGAGTCACTTCAAAGTAGCAGTAGTGGTTGACTTTAATGACGGTCATGTCTGAGACAATGACCTGTCCGGGCCGGTCCACTGTCTCCCAGGCGCTAAAGATCAGATTGGGATACAAGTCCCTGACCTTTCTGGGGCTATAGCGTACCCGGTGCTTGGTCTCGGCTTTGATGCCAAGATACCTGTAGCACTTGTAGGCGTAGTTGTCGCTGATGATTACCTGCATGTTGATACGGATGTATGCCGCCGTCCAGCGGTAGCCGTGGGTAGGGTGCGCTGCGTGGACCTGTTTGACCAGGGCGACAATCTCTTCGCGCTTGGTGTCGCGTGGGGACGGTCCGCGGTTCTTCCACTTGTAGTACCCGGCCCGGCTCACGCCCATCAGAGCACATATGTCCCTGATGGGGTTGTCGCGGGACAGCAGGTCCACTATTTCGAACTCTTCGGCTTTAAGCGAACATACTCCCGTTCCCCATCCGCGTTCGTCTGAACGGCATAACTTTTTTTTAGCCGTTCATTCTCTATGCGGAGCTTCAGGATTTCGCGCTTGTAGGACTCTTCCGTGCGGTCTACGCCTTCCGGAAGCACGTTTTGGATTTCAGCATCGGCGCGGGCCAGGCCTTCCAGGCCGCCTTCGTCGTACTGTTTCATCCACTTCTTCAGCGAGTTGCCGGTAATGACGTTAACCGCGCAGAAGTCTTTGATTGAGATCCGCTGATTACTCCTGTACTGGCGGATCAGGAACTCTTTTTCAAGAGGATTCAAGAGTTTTGCCATAAAAAGTTTCTTCTTCCTGGTAGAAGCGGGTTGAATGGGGGATCTCCGGGCCGCGCCGGTCGTTGGGTCTTCCAGTCGGGGCTCCGCCCCTCCCTCCAGGCCCAACGACCTGAACTCAACTACAAAGATAACTCATTCAATCTTTTTCTACCCCTCCGTGTCTACTTTTACGAGTGCAGCAAGTTGGACAAGATTTACAAGTCTTTTCCCTTTATTTATCTCGTATAGCCTTAAGTTGTTCCATTATAGGTTCAATTATTTCGGGTATCGAAGTGGTAATTGGGATATGAGCACTTATCCGATACTTCTCTGGCACATCGTACCTGTCAAATACGGACAATCCTTTGCGTTGGAGAAATTCTTTCACGTTGTTGTATGAATCCAGTTTTGAAACATCTCTGTCCGAAGGCGCCCAAAAGAGTACATTATATGTCCGAGTATCGCACCAGACATCCATCTTGAAATACATTCCGTCGATTATACACTCTTCGAAGACAGTGTCTGTCTCACGATATATCCATACTTTTGTGAAAGGATAACAACGTTCCGAGTATACGTCGAAGATGCGCTGAGCAAGGTACTTCGGCAAGTCATTCATCATCGATACGAAAGAGTTCGCGGTGTCCAGATGATCGTCGGATAAAAGATAATTGTACAGTTTGTCAAAAAAAATCTTGTCCATATTGAAATTGCTAATTTTCTTGATTAGATAGATATACTGCCTTAGAGTTGATGCGACATCTTCATTTTCGCACAGTGAGGCAAGAGGTGTCAGCCAATCCGTTGTCAAACTTAATTCATGAATGTCGGATACTGCCGGAATGACGACAACTTTTTGCAGCCAACGATAATCGTCCTCTTTCCATGTTGATTTGTCCGGAGTCTTGTATTTGAGCATCGGAAGGTATATGGCAGCATCAATTGTATAACCTTGTTCTTCGAGAATATCACAATATCGCGGGATCTGGCGGTCCATATCTCCGGCGTTGTTCATCTTGTTCTCAACAAGAATGGCATGTTTAGAATAGTCATCCCTAATTAAGATATCAATACGCTCCTGTTCCCTTACGACCATCGCATCTTCATAATACTCCGCACTTATCTGCCAACCTGTCCGCTTGATGACTAAATTCACAAGTAACTCAATTCCTAGAAGACCCATGCCGTGATTTTGAACGGGATCTAGGAAGAATGCAATCAAGTCGCTATGGAAGTTCTCCCTATAATAAAGGCTGGAGATAATCTCAAAAACGGTAAACGCTTTGCTTTTATTGACCTGCTCGATAGTCGAACTGTGTTCAGCCAGGAGACTCTTCAAAGACCTGTCGCATAATAAATTCTCATAGCATGATTGGCGTTCATTTAGAAATGAGCCCCAGTCGTTTACTAGAGATGTAAAGTGCAAATAATCCATTATTTGAAAGCCGTTGTACTTGCTTAAAACACAAAGATACGGTTTTTATCTGCATTCAGTGTTATGAATTGACGCGGATTTGGAAAGTAAAAAAAGACTGAAGCTGTGTTAATTTTGATATTCTTGAAAATAGAATCCAGATATGAGGACAAACATACATTGATTATTTGTAATTGTAACTATTTGTTAATCAGATATATAATCACTTCCCGATGCACCAACTTCTAACAGATTGATTGCGAAGGACTTACGCAATAATGGCGAGACCTGCCGGTGATGACCATCGATACCGAAGGACCACAATTCCGCGCCGGAAAACAGTCAGCGGCAAGGCTGGACAAATATAGATAAAATTGACGTGAATTGAAATAATCGAATCAATTCCTGTGTGATTAACCTTGTATTATTTCAATTTAACTTTTATATTTGTGAAAATTTCACAAATAAAGTTGTTTAGTTATGCTTTTGGAGTTCTCATTCGCAAATTTTCTATCTTTTAGAGACAAGGTTACCATCTCAATGGTTGCAACGGCTTTAAGGGACAGAAAGGCTGATATAGGTGATGCTACATTCGGCGTTGGAGAAGATACTGCCATTTCCTTGAACAGGTGCTGCACCTTGTTCGGGGCCAATGCATCCGGCAAGTCCAATGTTGTCAAGGCATTGGCATTTTTCAAATGGTTTACTATGAATTCTTCGAAGGATGTGCAGGCCGGCGAAAAGATTCCTGTCAGGAATTATGCCCTGTCAAGCGTTTCTGCAGCCGAGCCTAGCCTGTTCGAGATAATGCTCTTTGCTGACGGCAACACCTACAGATATGGCTTTGAGGTTAACACGAAAGAGGTGTGTCGCGAGTGGCTGTATATCAAAAGCGATAAGAAAAGGTCAAAGGAAATAGAACTGTTCTACCGCGACGGCAAGCGTTTTGAGATTCATCCCAAGTTCTCGATCGGAAAGGAACTTGCGGATAAGAATATGGTGAGGGACAATGCCTTACTGTTATCACTGGCCGGACAGTTCAATGATCCATACGCCAAGACAGTAATGAACTGGCTGAATGATACGACCATCATAACTGCAAACTCCGAGACGGAAATATGGGCAATAGCTTTGAAAGCAATGGAGAATCCTGAAACCAGGAATAGAATGGTAGAATTCTCCCGATATGCTGACCTGGGAATCGAAGATATCAGTTTGAGCGAACTAGGTGTGCTCACATCGCATACCCAGTATGATGATGAAGGTCGGGAGACTGCGTCGGTGACTTTTTCGATGAAGGAGAGTGAGTCAGAGGGAACGGTTAAGTATTTCTCCCTGGCATATCCAATTCTTGACACTCTGGAGCACGGCAAGCGTCTCATCGTTGACGAATTCGGCTCAAAACTGCATACTCTGCTGATAACGAGGGTAATTTCCTTGTTCAATACAAAGGCCGGAAACCCGAACAAAGCTCAGCTGATGGTGACGCTTCACGACACCAATATACTCAATAACAGTCTTTTGAGACGCGACCAGGTATGGTTCACCCAGAAGAATGGTCGTGGAGAAAGCGAGTTGTATTCTCTGTCCGATTATAAGGTGCGCAGCGACGCCTCCTATGAGAAGGACTACCTTTTAGGCAAGTATGGAGCTACGCCAATCATTGAGGATCTTTCCAAAGCATTGAGATATGAAAGCAAATTATAATCCCAGGAAGGAACATTCCATTAGGAAGAGATACGGCTTCAAGAATCCCAAGAAGTCATTCTTGATTATTTGCGAGGGGGAGAATACAGAACCGGACTATTTCAATGCATTCCGCCTCACCTCCGCTACAGTCAAGGCTGTCGGCAAAGGCCTTGGAACAATGAATCTCGTAAAGGAGGCCATCATCATAAGGGATCGAGAGAAGAATATGGGCAAGTCGTTTGACTACTGCTGGGTGGTATTTGATAAAGACGATTACCAGGATTTTGATGAATCCATTTCTTATGCGGAGAATAATGGCTTCAAGGTTGCCTATAGTAATGAATCATTCGAGCTCTGGTTTCTCCTACATTTCAGCTTATTTGTAAATCCTGTTGCAAGGGGTAATTATGCCAGGCTTCTCAGCAAATATCTCGGTATCCCATATACCAAGCAGAGTGGCTTTGCCAAGAAACTATATCAAATACTGAAACCTCTTGAGAGTAAAGCAATAAAAAATGCTGAGACTCTTATGGACGGACATAACGGAATGAAACCTTCCGAGGCCAATCCGTCAACAACGGTTCACAAACTTGTGAGCAGTTTGAACGAGTATGTTGATTGAGCTGTTTCAATTCTTGAATTTATCTTCTGACTATATGGCTTGCAATCCTGACTATTTGTACAATTCATCATCGACCAGTGTTCCGACGCCGGGGAGATTGCCGTGAAAAAGATGATGGGGACTGGTGCGCTTATTGCGACGGCGTTCTCTTCGGCCTAATCTGTGACAATAACTTCTACGTCAAGGTGACAGAGCCTGGCAAAGCCCTGTTGAAGGATGTTATCTTACGACCACCCTACGACGGCGCGACAGACTATTTCTACATCAGCGATGTAGATGACCGGGATTATCTGGCCAATCTCATCAAGGCAACGATTCCGGCGCTGCCTAAGCCAAAGCTGAAGAAGAATCCGATGAAGTGATTCGGATTCTCTGGCACTCCCTCTTGTGTCCCATGCTTCGGCGAAATCAACTGCCGGCTTTATTCCCCATCTCAGCAATCCTGGAAATGGCGAGAAGCACCACGGCGAGCCCCGACAGCCAGATTGCCCCGTCGCGCAGCGACGCCTCCTATGAGAAGGACTACCTTTGGGGCAAGTATGGAGCAACGCCAATCATTGAGGCCATATAGATGGGCATATAAACGACTTTTCCATCAATGCGAACTGTACCAGACTCAAATAGTAGACATAGAAAATATGTACCCGACTATGTTCCGCACTCACCTCAGCAGCATGGAAAAAGTCTGACAAATAGTCGTCATAGTTATGGGGAGTGGGGCGGTGATTATTCTAGTATTTTATCCTTATCAACGAACAATTATCTCCCATAGACGGAGCCAGAGCATCCAACTGAGATTGCAGTGCGTCATCATCAGATGGTAGGAATTCCACATCAAGCTCCTTGTGGAGCCCGTCTGAGCAAAGGATGAGCACATCGCCGGACTCGACCTCTACGGCATTGTAACCGGCCTCGTTGCTCGCATTATCGCCCATGATACACCTTGTCACACAAGACTCATATAGTCCCTTGTCCGACTCTTTGTAGGTCCCGGCAGACTTCAACTCATTTATGAGCGAATGATCCACCGTCATATATGCTATGTTGCCGCCTCTCAAGAGATATGCTCGGCTATCACCCAGCCAGGCAATGTGCGCTGTACTCCCTATGACAAGAGCCACAACAACCACACTGCCCATCTCGTGAACTCCCATAGCCATTCTCTTTACCATAAGGCTGCTGTTAGCAAACACAAACGCCTGTCTCAGCAGTTGCTCTGGGCTTAACTCAGAATAGTGAGCACACACGAACTCAACAACCGTGTCACCGACCAGTTTGGCCGCAACCTCACCACCTTCGTACCCTCCCATTCCATCGGCCACAACATACACAGAAGTATCCTTTGATACCTCTGCGTATGTCAGATAATCCTGATTCAGCTCCCTACCGCCCTTGTTTGTGTACTCAAACATCTTCATTACTTAACAGCTTTGATAGTATCGCCACCGTGCTTTGTCACACGAGGTCTGATTGAAATCTTGATAGGTCTCTGCATGATAGACTTGTCAGAAGACTTTCCAGCCCACAGATAAGCCTCACCAGGGCCAAGAGAAGACATCTCCGTAGCAGTCAGCATCTGCAGCGCAGTGATTGACTTCTGGATATGCTTAACCCATGCAGGCGAACTGAACTTATGAAGCAGCACAATCGAGCTTAGCTCGATAATCTTGTTCGGCAAGCTCATAGGGTCCTGGCTCGCAATCATGATAGAAACGCCCTTGTGCCTCATCTCGCGGATGGCCGTAGTAATAGAATCCACCAGATCAGGATCGTTCATATACTTGTGGGCCTCATCAAACACAATGAACTTGTTGAATGTCTGACCCTCTACAGCCTTCACGCTCGCGAAGATATTCAGCATCACCACGAACAGGCCAAGCGCCTCATCCTTCTCAATCCACTCGTCACGCAGATCGACAATAATCAGTCGGCCAGGCTTCAAGTGCCTGTTTAGGTTGTTGCCATCGGTGATATACTCTGATGCAAAGTTCAGCTTCTGCTGTGCAAGAGACTTCTGCGAAGTTGACAGGAATGAGCTGCTCTCCACACCAGCCTTGATATTAGCAAGGCTCAGATCGTGGCGGCACTGCTTCATAATCTGCTTCAACTCCTTCACGTATGTAGAGTCGTTGCCAACAGCTCCAAGAAGGAACATCCAGTCCTGAACATTCAGCTCCTTGGAATCGAATCCAATCGGGAACACATTCAAATCAGGATACTCAGACTTCCTCTGCTCGACCTGGCTCTCTGGACAAAGCAGTACAACGTCTCTGATATTCTTCGGATCTGCACCATACTCGGCCTTCAGCTTTGCAATCTGCTTCTCATCATCATTCGGATAAACCATTGACGTGAACTCAGGTGCATAATCCATGCTCTCGCTATAATGGAAGATTACGCTGGCCATAGGCGAAGGCAGCTTGTTCACCTTGCTGAACTGCCTCATGGTCATTTCAGTCACAGTACCGATTGTATAACTCTTACCGGCGCCCTGCACACCAAAGAGGCTGATTGTATTACACTCATTGAGGTCCATGCCAATCATGCGTTTGGTCATCACAGCCTTGCCGATAATACCATACTGCGGAGACATATCAGTTCTGCCGATGATGGTGTCGCACTCAGGCTCCTCATAGCCAATTTGGTCTTCAATCCTATGAATCTGGGTAGCAGTAAGACCCTCATTCTTATATCCACCTTCTTCCTTCGGCTTCTCTGGATTATCCTCGAGAACAGGATTCTTCTGCTCGGTCTGAACAGGGTACTTGTAAGGCTCTGGCTCAACAGCAGGCTCGTCCTCCTTTGGCTCATCTTCTACCACAACAGGCTCAGGCTCTACTGCAGGAACATCATCCACAACTGGCTGGATCTCCTCGGGCTGGTTATCCTGTGAAGGCTCATCGTCAATCACCTTAGGTTCCTCTTCCACAACTGGAGCAAGTACTTCCCTTGTCACGGTTCTGTAAGGCTCAAAGAACTCGATGAAGCCCTTGTCCAGATCCTCCAGATGCTTGGTCTCAAGCGATGACGAAGGGTCAAGGATGTCATTGATAACAGTAGAACCCATTGTGTAGAGAGTCATATCGCCACGGCATGTCTTGATCTGTCTCTCGGTCTGCCCGAAGTTGTAAATCACACCAAGCTGCTTGAACCTTACGCTGTATCCCTCGCTAAGCGTGCTGAGGAACTGGATGAACTCCATTGCCACAGCAGGATTCAACTGCTTGTAACGGCTTGCCCTGCGGATATAGAACTCCAACAGATTCTTAAGTTCAAGAACCTTCAGCTCTCTGTCAAGGCGGTCAAAGCCATCGTTCGCAATCTCGAAATGAGACTTCAGCGCAAATATAGTATTCAGGATCTGCTGCTCAATCTTTGCATGCAGCTCGTCAGCCTGCTCAGCTGAGAGGCTCTTTCTGCACTTGATTTCGATAACGGTGAAGATAATCTCACGCTTCTCTGTATCGATGTTCACAAGAAGGTTGTCAGCCCTCTCCTTGCTCTCGCTATCGAGCTGGAGGAACAACTCTTTATGCAGATCAATCGGAATTAGGAACGACTCCTGCATCAGATTCTTCTTCATGAGGAATCTCTTCGTGAATGTCACGCCAAGCACCTCGAACGCCTTGTTCTGGGTGCTGTTAACCTGCATAAGCAGTGAGCTGCTGACAGTTCTCAAATCCTCAAGCAGAGTCCTAAAGAGAACCTTATCCTCGATATTGATACCGAACTCCTTGAAATGGGGAACCATCAGACCCTCGACCTCACTTGTCGGCCTTGTGGTAAGGTATGACGATACTCCCAGAGTCTCCTGACCAGGAACATAGTCCAGCAGATAAGGAGTCTCATCCTTACCCATGCAAGGCAGGTCGTAGAACTCAGGTCCCATATTCTTGTCGAATGTCACCACCCAGTCTGAGATGTCATGGATGAACGACAGCAGCATGGCGTCATTCTCCCTCAGAGTCAGGCTTGTTGCAGGAACAGACTCCTCCAATGTGGTTGACATCACATGGCCGGTAATGCTCTGTAAAGTGCCGAAGAGACCAATCTGCACATTCGCAAACTCCGATACCGGATTAGGAATGGTCTTCTCGGAATAATACCTGTTCCAGATATAATTCTTACCAGCCTCATTTACGGTCACAACGCTCTTTGACAGTGCGCCATTCATATAGAACGACCTGTACAGAGGATCAGGTTTAACCAGCTCAGTAGTCACAGGGAACGGATTCACGAGGAACGAAACATGTGCTTGGTATTTGCCGTGATTGCTGATAAACTCCTTGATGCTGTTCCTTGAGAATCTGAGCTTAGGGAACAGACGGTTGGCAGATGCCTGGCTGAATGCCTCCGCAAACTCAGATATATTGCTCTCAGGATTGACAAGCTCCTTCAGCGCTTCTCCCGGCTGGATAAGCGAATCATCTGCAAAGATTCTTATCTCATAGCTGAGGTCTGCAAGTTCCCTCTCCAGCTTCACAAGAGCCAGTGCGAACACACTCGCATCACCCGCATTAAACAGGTTGATGACAAGCTTATTCGTGTAAGGGTGCGCCTTCACATAGTTCTTGATGTGGTTGTAAACAATCTCATGGTTCACATCACTGTCAATACGCTTCTCGTGAGACACATTCAGAACCTCGGAGATATACGACTTCAGCTGCCTGAACTCCGATGCAAATGTATCATCGGAACGCTTGCCCGGCTTCACGAACAGACCCCATCCGAAAGTTAGCTCGCCAATGTACTGGAACGGATTCTGGAGCGAACCGTCAGTAAGGATATGCGGTGCAACTTCCATAGGGATTGCGCCATAGAACAGCTTCTCCAGCTTCCTGCTCCAATCCTTCTTGTACGCCTCGTGCTCACGGGTCTTCTCCTCCCAGTCAAGGAATAGTTCATACAGGTTCACCATCCATGCAAGACGCAGAGGATGCAGAGGAGAAATCATCTTCACAGGAAGATAATTGCCATCAGGCAGCTCAACATCAAGCTGTACAGTGTCTATGTTCTGAAGCTCAACAGCGCTCAGGGCTGTAAGCTTGTTCTCATTTGTCTCCTTGAGCCACTCATCGAACAGAGTTACATACTCCTTGATATCGGCCAGAATGCTACTTATATCGGTAGTCGCAATAACGCCGCTCTCCTTGTCAGCAGAGTCCATAATCTTGTCGAAGAGGCTCTTCCTTGCGCTCTTAAGCTCCTCAGGAACGGCAATCTTGTCATCAAGTTCAACGAACCTGAGACTCTGGAGTTTGGAATCAGTTGGATTCGCACTTACTGTCGCCTCCACATGACCGACGCTGTTGCCATACTTCAAGAAAGTATTCTCAATGGCAATCAGTTTGTTAGAGATCTGAATCTGATATGCTCTTGCAGGACCGAAATCGAACTGGAAGATATTGTTCAGCGGGCCCTCCTTCCACTGTGCCTGCTCGGCAACAATGGCAACATTCTCATCCTCAATCAGAAGAGACGCCTTCTCTTTCAGCTTCTCAACCTTGCGCTGGATAAGAGCCTGGGTATAGTAATCAACCTTTGTACGGCGGCCAAGCTCCGAACCTTCATAATCCTCGCCATTGTTTTGGAGAGTGAATACAATAGACTCGTTCGAATATGCCACTGAATATGTCTGACGGAACTGCTCCTTCTGGAGAGTTGAGTCAGCAGCCGAAGCCTCCTGCCACTTCTCTTCAACAGCATCCTCCTTGAACGGATTGTCGGTGTCCAGAATAATGCCGTCAGCATTCACAGCATGTACACTGATAAGGTACTCGCCATCCTCAAATGCGCCGTTAGGGATGTTTACAGACACCTTGCGACGAGCATTCTTGTTGGTACTCACCTTGCACTTCTTTATGGTACCAAGGTCAGTGAAATCGTCACGGCTGATGATTGAGATAACGAATGCATCGATATCAGGATTGTCCTTTGGTGCCGGGTCGCAGAGAATGGCCACTGAAACCTTTCCCTTCTTTTCAGGAGGAATGTTCAGCACTAGGTCTCCCTGCTGATTCTTCACCAGCTCTTTCCTTGGATCAACTCCCGGAACGATATCGGCCATAATCTTGACCTCAGTTCTCTCCTCATCATAGATGGTCTTCCAGTTTGCGAAGTTGAGCGCAGGATAATCTGTATAGATCTTGCCGCACACATCAACCTTATCCTTCAGCTCGCGCTCTGTATTGAGGAATGCGAGAATATCCTTCTGCAAAGTATTAGGCAGAAGCGGCAGCAAAGCCACACGGTCAGCGAGTGTATAAGAGAAGTCACAAAGCACGTTCGCACAGGTCTCAAGGTTGATTGAGAACCTTCTTTTCAGTTTGCCGGATGACACCAGCGCACTGTCAGGAACCATTCCGGCCAGATAAAGTCCATTACCCCAAGACTCTGTAGTGTAGTGATTGAGATTCACAAACAGCAGGTAGTTGATGGCTGTATCAAGCGGAATGCGGTTGCCCTTGAAAAGCTGAACAAGCTCATTCCAGATATACTTCTTATCAGAAGGAATCTCATCCTGGAGCTTATGAAAAAACAGAATGATAAGCTCAGACACGGAAAGATTCTGGAAAGTCGCATCGCCGTACGAATCCTCGGCAGACGTGCTGCTGTTCGCAGGAATCAGGACCAGCAACGGCTTCTCAGGATTGTTTCTGAGCTCAATAAGCTTTGTGGCGTGAATATAGTCCTCTCCGGTCAGTGTATCTGACAGGATATACAGCAGCAACTCCGGGTTGAGAGGACGAATCAACCTTATCAACTTCTGCATTTCAGAAAGAGGAAGCCCCTCAATCTTCATACAGTGTCCCGGCTTTGCTCCCTTGATCTGGCTCTCGTATTGTGAGACAACCAGCGAGAGGAACTTCGAGTAATATATGCTTCTAATATCTTCCATCACTCCTAAATGTTATAACGTGGACGAATCTTCTGAAGTATGCATGCATCGCTGAGGTCAGTATAGAAACCTATCTGGCGCAGCTTGTCTTTGAATGCAGCCGTATTGGCCTTGAACGCATCATGAACCATCACATCGGCATCAGCAAAGCGAGGCTCCGCAATACCGTTGATGATAAGACCATATCTGTCTCTGATGAGTCTTGTAATCTCATCGATAGACATTGACCTTGTATGATAGTTGCCGTTCTCATCCTTCTGGAGCAGAAGTATCTGAACAAGCGTTTCAAGCAGTTTTGAGCCCATTGCACCACGGCGAGGGTGTCTCTTTGAACGGCTGTCAGCAAAAAGCATTGAAGTTGTATTCTTCATTGTAACAGCATCAAGGAACTGGCCCAGATACTTGTACTGTGTGGTGCCGAGGTTAGACTTCTCCAGCAGGTGAACGTACTTGTCAAAATAGTCGTTCCTGTCGAAGTACTGAAGAATCTCATCGAACTCCTTCCTTGCGTCATCATCCTCAAGACCGTTTCTTACAGTCTGCAGAGCAAACTCGTAGTAAGAATCATCCTTCTTGAGTTCGTTCTTTGCGTATGCAAGAGCGTTCTCCACTGAGGCATTTGCGCCAGAAGCCTTGAGTCTGTTCTGGCAGAGATTTATAACGAATGTTGAGCGCACATAGCTCCTGTAGAGGTTGGCAATATGTTCTGCATCCTGGCAAGCATAAGGAGCGACCTTGCTATCCAGATTGTCAGTCATATCCACAACCAGTGACCAGTCATCAACAACATCCTTCGAACCGGCATCCACCATCTTAGGAAGTAGATACACAAGCTTCATTGTGTAGAGCGCCAGATGGAAACCGCAAAGGATCTTGAGATAGTCAATGAACACAGTCCTCGGAAGCTTGTCCTTGTACTCGAGCAGCCTACGGATATCATCATTGAAGAGTTCTGTCTGCTTCTCCAGGAACGGTTTTGCATCCTTCGTGTCTGTATTGAGTCCCTTCTTGTCCTTCAACTCCTTCGTGAGATAGAGGATACCAGTCGTATCAACATCCAGTTCCTCCGAACCAATCATGGAGTTTGTGCTGAGGTCCCAACCCTTGCGCAGATACTCCTTCAGCTCACCCAGTACTCCCGGATTTGCCTTGAGCATCATATAAAGCTGGTCAGCGGTGTTATAATCACGGCAATACTTTCTGTTCTGCACGCGGAAACTCATAAGGTGCATAGGCTTGAGGCTCGAAACTTTCTCCTTCACCACATTGCCACGGTTCACCAGCTCCAGAAGATTGCTTCTCAGCCAGTCTTCAACAGCATCCTGATTTGCTTTCGCGCCATGAACAAGACCCTTGTCCTCCAGATTGTTCACATAATTGATAAGCGACTCAATCTTATGCTCCGTCTTCACCGCAAGGCTGACAGGCGCACCAACTGAGTAGATCTGCATGAACAGGTTGGTCAACACCCTGTCCAGATTGACCATCTTTGTATCGACGGCTAGCAATTCTGGATTACGGAAGACTACTTCTCCCTTTTTCAGTTTAATAATCATATTGCTCAGTTGTTAAGAGGTTCAATAATAATGTGTTTGTTCTCATCCAGTCTGATGATAGAGAACTTCTTGTTGTTCTTTGTCACCAGAATCTCATTGTAGGTCTTGCTCTCCAGCAGGTTCTTGAAAATCTGCAGCTCGATGAACTTACCCTTAAGGTCGTTCACAGACGGAGTGAAGCCATCCTTGATATACTGGAGCATCTCATAGAGGTCCAGAGATACCGTCAGCTGGATGAATGTATCCTTCTTGTGCCTGAATATGAAACTGTCGCTCTCATACTCAATGTACTTGGTCAGGTGGTCAGTTTTGTTTACAAACAGCTCAAACTCATCAAGGCCGAATCGTCTGTAGCTCTTCGAAATCTTATCGCCCACATGATTGCTTGCAAGGAGCAGATATCCGTTAGTAAGAGCAGCGTTATCGCAGCCTTCACTTGCAGAAATCGCCATTGCAATGCTATGCTTGGTCTCCGCCAGACTTTCCTGGTCATTTGCCTTCATCAGCTCACAGAACTTGTCGATAAAGCGGTAAGGCAATCTGCGTTTGTAATCGAACTTGCCCTCAAAATACTGATGACGGATAAACGACTGGTGACGGTCCGATACCACTGCCGCAGTCTTCTCGTTCACCTCCCAACCCGGAAGTTTCTGATTGCGCTCGTTGAACTCAGCAAGCAGGCTCTGTTCCCTATCACCGAAAATGAGATAGTTCTCAGCCTTCTTGTCTGTATAGTACAGATCACGGTCGAACGCAGGAAGTGCAACCTTCGCAATATCAGTCTCACGAAGCATCTTGATAAGACGGTCGCTTGACTCGTTTGTAGGCAGCGGGAAGTAATCCACGTTCGGATAAGTCTTCGGCGCTGTGATATTGAAATAGTAATGCAGCCAGTAGTACTCGGCAATATCCTCTGTTCGGGTATATTCCACAAGCTTCTTCACCTGATCGCAAGAGAAGTCTCTTGTCAGCATGAATGCGATGAATGAACGGAGGTCACGCATGGTGATGTGTAGCTCACGCTTGTAAACGATAGCCCTCATCAGCCACTCAAGTCTCTCGATCACCTCATCACCGGCACTGCTGTCCTGGAATGTATCTACATTGTACTTGATGAAACACTTATCTGCAATAGGACAGCCCTGACACTTGGTCCAGAGTTCCTTATTGGTAAGTTTCTTCATCTGCTGCGACAGAAGCGAAGGATTCTGCTTGTCTCCCGCAGTTACGCTCCTCAGGTTAAGGTTGATAACCATCAATCCCGGAAGCAGTTCGGTATGGCCCTCGTTATAGAAGAAATCCTCGATGTTGTTGTTCAGCGCCTTCAGCTGGCTTTGAGTATTGAGGAAGTCCATAAGGCGGCCCTCGTTGATTGCTATGATACGTCCCTCAGCAGCCTGAGTATAGTCCTCAAGACCGAAGAACGGAGCAAAGAACTCGTTCAGCACATCATTGTTTGCTCTCTCCTCCTCATCCTGCGAACCGTCATAGTTGCTTTGGAACTGAAGGCCATTGAGCTGGAAAGTAGAACCGTTCTTGTTCGTGAAAGCCTGTCTGTACTGGCCACGGTCCTCGATATGTCTGATGAACGCAGTCTTACCGTCACCTGCATTACCAGTGATGATGATAAGCTTGTACTTCAGTGCCTCAATGTCCGCAATCAACTCCTTGTCGAGTCTTGTTTCGGTATATGTCAGCTTGTCAAGCTCAGAGCCTTTGCTCCCGGCACGAGTACCGCTGTTGCCGTGCTTACTCTGGCTATAGAGCGAATTGATATAGTCAACAATGTCGATGCTGTCTCTGCGGCTGATGGTATTCACATTGATGTTGGTATACCTTGAAATGCCATTCTCACCAATTGCATTCAGCGCATCAAGCATCTCCTTCGCATTTGAGAATCGCCCGTTCCTATCGGTCACGATAGACTTCATCACAAAGTCAGCAAAGGCATCGGAGATCTTGTCGTTATACTTCCTGATGTCGGTAGGAGGAACGCCAGTCTTAGGACAAGGGTCGCTGCCAGGCCAAGGATAGGTCTGAGTAAGCAGCTCATACATCGTAACGCCCAGCGCAAATGTATCAGCAGAGCAATCCCAGTCAATCTTCTGGCTCGACATGATAAGATCTGGAGCCATATACGGAAGAGTGCCGGAGAAGGTCTTGTCTTCGGTAGTCGTAGAGATGTTGAAGTCAATCAGCACGAACCTTGATCTGCCGTCCCACACAATGTTATTCGGCTTGATGTCCCTATGGAACACAGGCGGAATCTTGCCCTGCATATACACCAGAGCACTAAGGATTCCACCAGCCATGTTATAGACTTCCTTTGCAGGGAGTCTCATGCTGCCAGTAACGTAATCACGGAGATTGTCACCGTCCAGCAGCTCCATAAGAGTATAGAACAGACCGTGCTTTGTCCTTCCGTTGTATGTGAACTTTACGATATTGTTGTGAGACAGGTCCTTCAGAGCCTCGAACTCATTGATGGTTTCAGAGGCCGACACGTCCCTGTCGAATATCTTCATCGCATAGAACTTGTTCTGCAGAGTATGCTTCGCCTTGAACACGCGGCCGAAAGCACCGTGACCAAGCTCTTCATAAAGGATAAGCTCAGGAGTAACGGAATCACCAGGCTTGAGGTCCGCCAGATTGATCTCGTCCTCGGAATGGTTGTCAACCACTGCCACACCGCCGTTCGATGCCGCAGAACTTACGATTCCCTGCTGGATAGCGGCTGTCACCTTGTTGATATCATTCCATCTGCTGTTCATATCAGCCACAATGGTATGCTTCACAATCTCATCCAGCCACTCAGGAAGGTCGCTGTCAATATGTGAAGGAAGCTTATCGTCAGTCAGCACACCGCCGCTGAGTCTGAACTTCAAAGTGCTCTCGAAAGGCAGTTTACCGGTCATCAACTCATAGATGATGACACCAAGTGAATACAGATCGCTTGCTGCACTTACGTCCTCGTCCTTGAACTCAGGCGGTGCGTATGGCGAGCCATCTTCCTTCGAGAGTGATGAGCCTACTGTGAAATGCATATCGGTATGCTCAATGAACCACGAATGACCGAAGTTCGCAAGAGCAGCTGTGCCGTTGGCAAGGATATAGATATTCTCCGGGCACACATCCCTATGGAATACCTGCTTGCTGTGAGCCTCGCTCAATGCCGATGCTATGTTCAGAATGATGCCAATCTTCTCCAGCTGAGTGAATGTCTTCTGGCGCAGTCTTGCCCTCAAGGTACACTCATCCAGATACTCCGAAATCTCATAGAAAGCAGTCTGCTCATCATTGAACTGGCACTGACTCGTGATGATATACGGACAATGACTCATCTTCGACTGGGCATAGCTTGCGTTAGCAGCCCTGTTGCGGATGGTATCAAGCTCAGACTTTGTCTTGTCAGGGAAGTCAAGAGGATACTCCCTCACCTTGTAGCGCTTGTCCACAAAGAACTTAGGCTGACAGAGATACTCTGTAAAGGTCTCAGTCTTCTGAAGGGTCTCCAGAATCTTGTAGTTCAGAATCTCTGTCTTCTTTGCCATCGAGCGGTGTGAACTCTCGCCTGTCAGGTACTGCACAATCTCTTTCTGATAAGGGGCAATATAATCCTTCGGCTTGCCAGCTTTCTCATAGTCCTTGATGAACTCTGGAAGTATGGCATTCAGAAGGAATACCTGGTCATAACAATCGCAGTGCGGATCAAGTCCGAACTTCGACTGCGCAGGGTTGCTGAGGGTAATCAGTGTGAATACCCTTGCGTTCCTCCAGTCTGGATTCTTGCTGCCCAACTTACCCGCAATCAACTTTGATTTGAGGGTCGCACCAGGATATGGATTTTTCCTCTCCACACCGTTGATGAACCACGCGAAATCATCGCCAATGAGGTTTCCACCCCAGTCCTTGTTCTCAATGTGGTAAATCGCGTGAGGTGCCACTACCAGGCAATCATACTCCCAGTAGTTCACCATACCCTGCGGAGACTTCATTGCATACTCTCCGTTAGGCACGATGTAGTAATCGTCCGGAAGATTCTCCTTGAGGTAATCGATCAGGCGCTTCTCGCCTGCATTCGGACCACCTTCCATATGTAAAGGATAGACTACTTTTGCCATACTTAACAATTGTATTTATCTGGATGCTCTATACTGTCTTCTATTAGAGACACTGACTTTTCCTCTAAAACAAAAGCCTTATATGTGCACTCCATATAATTGGAAACTAATTCCTTAATTTTGTCATTCAATTCCTCAGTGGGTTTTACAACAGGGATCGATTCTACATGAAATGGTTCTATTCTCTCGATAACAGACCCATATTTCATTGACTGAATATAATCATGTACAAAAGGCTGTTGGAGATATATAAACAGATACTCCTTCGAATACAGGTCATCATATGACTCGAGACGAATTATATCCTGAGAGCCTATTGCTCTCTTATCTTCGTACTCTTTTGTAATAAGTTTGATATCGCCTACAGAACCAGCGCAAGTAATAAGTATTTGACCTGCTTTCAACGACATTTCATCAATGAAAGGTGTTCTGGTCCTACTTAGTTTCTGGCAGCGAAGAAATGGAGATGCCAAGAAGATTTCAGAACCCTTAATGTAAGGGATACCGTCTTCTACGTAATTTCTTTTAAATATTCCCGGCCTATAAACTTTTGCATTTATTCGTCCAATGGTAGAGTGCTCCATTCTACTGCAAACATCTCTCATATGAATGACTCCATCATTCATTATTGCAGGCGGATCAAGTCTATATTGAAGAGAAGAAATTACGTCTTTAACCGAAACTCGTGCGCTTTTATAGAACTCCTTTTTGTAGGACTCGCTTATAAAATCTTCAACCAGGTCTAACGCTTCTTTTAGAGAGTTATGCGCTGTTTCCTTCAGTTGAGCAGACCTTGAGATATTATTGTCGATGATGGATTGTATTTCAGATGGGAACACGGGGACAATTATTTCCTTTGTCTGGTTGTCATTGATGTGTTTTACGACACCACCAAACATTGACTGCGTTATCTGGTAATAACCATACTTGCTTACAAGAAACGCATACAATGTCCCCTTGTTTACTTTGCTCGAGTTAGGTATAATTCTTATCAAATCGTGTGTGGCAATATGATTCTCATACAGTTCATTGGTATATGTTACATTACCCAATGTGCCAGAGCATGTAACAAGAATCCAATTCTTCTGTAAGATGAGATTAGACAATTGAGCGCACTGCTTATTTGATAAATACCTTCCTGTTTCGATATTAGAAAGTACTGTGTCGGACGCTGCCAAATAAGGCATTCCATGTTCCGCATCCTTCACGAACACCCTCGAAAATATATTTCCAATTATGAAGAAGAATTGAAACATAATGGATATGTTTTATGTAAGGGTAAAATGTTGAAAGAGTTCAAATTGCGTTTTGCTCATGAAATTGATTTCGCGAGCAAAACAACACAATTAGGACTCTTTGACTTCAGGTCCTTCTTGAACATTGGAATGCTCCTTAATGATAGTGATAAAGCCAAAAAGTTAAGGAGTGCAATACTTGATATTGTGATAGCCACCATTAATGAAAAAGCAGGTGGTGGAACGAAATACATTAACTGGCGAGATAGAGAATATCTGCCTGCAGCTATTCAAGAGGAGAATTATAGAAAGAACTTTACATCTGCAGTAAGCGAGTGTGTTGACGGCCATAAAAATTTCAAATACTCTCAGGTTACTGATATGATTTATAAGGCTGTATTCTTTGAAAAGGCAAAAGAGTATAAGGAATTGTTGAAATTGAAAGAGACAGACAATGCTAGAGCAACTATGTATTCTGAAGTATTAAGGGTCATCAGCTCTTTTGAAAATGGAGTTGCTCACGCAATTAGAATGGAATATAATCGCACACGTACTCCTTTATCTACTCAAAGAGTCCAGGAACTCATAGATATACAAGCAGAAAGCCCAGCAATGATGCCATTCCTCTATGACGCAAGACAAAAAATGGCATCAAGAGACTTAGGATTTAGAGATGTGTATCATGAGAATATTTCAGAGTATTTGAAGGCCTTGTCACCAGAGGAGTTTGAAAGATTTATCGGTAGCGAATCACTTGATTTAGAGAAGTTGCTTGATAACGACGATAATAGAGCAGTTCTTAACCGACTTAAGCAGTAAGAAGAATGGAAGATATTGTTTATTTGTCCAAGGAAGACCTGCTGAAGTACTATCGTGAGACTATTGAGCAAAGTGGTGGTGGAATGGCCGAGGTGCGCGATAGCGAAGGCATAGACAAAGTACTTGAGTTCGTCAAGAATGACGATTATTATCCATCATTCGAAGATAAACTTACATATCTTGTCTATGGTCTTTGCCATGGTCATTACTTTGGTGATGGAAACAAGAGGATTTCATTGGTCGCCGGTGCTCATTTCCTATTAAAGAATGAGCATAGTTGGGCCGGATTCCACTTTCTGACAGATATGGAAGCATATATTTGGCATGTAGCGGCTGGCAATATCAACAAAGACTTACTTTGTGCAATTATTCACTCGGTCATTAATCACGAAGATATGGACGAGTCCACAAAATTGGAGGTTGTACATGCGATGGAAAAGAGTCCACTATATTCTGAAGAAGAGTAAACACGAGAAACTTTTTTCTCATCCCGTCTTCTATTCGCATGTGACACCCTTCGTAGAGTTGGTTGCTAGAGACCAACTCTACGACGCTGCGCCCGAAGCATCTGTACTTTATAGTTGCCAGACCCCGGTGTCCTAAACGGTCACCAGTTTTCGCAAGCGCTCGCAATACCAATCTGTCACCAAACAGATTTCAAACTTATATCAAATTGCCAATGTCTTACCAATCAAGGCATTGGCTTGCTTTATTTATATCTTACCTTCATATATTTGCAGCACAACAAAACAACTGCAACGTATGAAAGAAACCGACACAAAACGCATCTCTTTCGATGAGATGCCGGCCGCAATGGCGACCATGATGGAGGACATCCGTCAGATCAAGAATTCTCTTCTTCACCCGGACGAGCCCGTACAGAAGAAGCGCGATCCCATCAGCTTCGAAAGGGCCTGCGAAATCGTAGGCAAGGCGAAGAACACTATGTACCGCTACACGAGTCAGGGTCTGATCCCGCATTACAAACGAGGCAAGACAGTCTATTTCTTCGAGGACGAACTCATGGCCTGGGTCCGCGAAGGAAAGTGCGAAAGCATTGACGAAAGACTCGCAGAAGCCGAGAAGAATATCGTTCAGCTGGCGCCGAAATCCAGACACTGATTGCCTGAAGGAAACGAATGCATTGAGGTGGTTAGCGAGTTTATATTCCGGCCTTGCCGAAATCACTCGCCGCTCCCCTCGGTCGCAGGTTTTCAACACTGGTGATTATGGGAAATGAACGAAGAACCGGGCGCCCTCCGATGGGCGACGAAAGACGACGTCACAAGGTGACGGTCGTGCTGAATGACCAGGAATACGAGCAGGTCTCCCTGAAGGCTGAACTTACCCCGTTCACCATCTCTGAATACTGCCGCAAGGCGGCGCTCAGACATCAGGTACGCGAGGCCCTCAGCCACGAGGAGAGGCAGCTGCTCAGGGACCTGTACAAAATCGGGGTGAATCTGAACAGGCTGGTCACCTGGCTGGAAAGAGGCAATCTCAATGAGGTCGCATTGGAGATTATGGACATCCAGAAGGAATTCACAGGAATCAACCGCTATTTCAGGGAGGTGCTGCGCCATGGTAGGTAAGATCGTTTCGAGCAGCGCACCGTACAGTTGTGCCAACTACTGCCTTAACCACGACGAGGCCACTATCCTCTGCTGGGAGGGCCTGGACATCGACCCCACCGAAGCCGCGGAGCTCGCCCGCTCCAGCGGTGAAGCCAGACTGCAGCTCGCGAGCGAGATGGCATACGCCATAGACACGAGCTTCTCGATTCAGGCTGAGACCAACACGGAGGTGCAGAAACCAGTAGGGCATATCTCCCTCTGCTTCATGAAGGAGGATGCACCCCTGCTCAACAACAGGCGCATGGCGCAGATCGCCCGCGAGTATATGGAGATGATGGGCTACCAGAACACCCAGTATATGGTCGTGAGGCACTGCAATGCGAAGGGCAACCCGCACGTGCACATATTCTTCAACCGTGTGGACAACTGCGGCCGCTGCCTGAACGCCTGGCAGGACTTCCGGCGCAACGGCATCGCCTGTCGCGCGCTCACGGAGAAATACGGGCTCAACTTCGCACAGGGCCGGAGGAACACCATCGTGCAGGACCTTCACGGCCGCGAGAAGGCCCGCTACCAGATCAGCAACGCCATCGACGCCGCACTGCCCCGCTGCCGGGACCTGCGCAGTCTCGGACGGGAGCTCCTGTCAAAGGGCATCACGATGGAGATACACCGACGCAACAACGGCAGCATCCAGGGCCTGAGTTTCAGCAAGGGGGACGACGCGCGTCCGAGCGTGGTGCACCGTTTCCGCGGCTCGGAAGTCGGAAGGGCATATTCCTACGAGAAGATCAGGAAGGCCATCGAAGGCCGGGAGGAGAAGTCCGAGGGGAAGAGTCTCACCGAGTCCGTCACCGAAAGAAACGAAAGCCAGAGCAGGAGTCAGGGACAGAGCCTTGCCGCAAGCATAGGTGACATTCTCTTCAGCTCGATGGGCAGTTCCGGCAGCACAGAACACGACATTCAGGAGAGGCCCGAAGAAAGGAAGAAAAGGAAGATGGGCTTCCGCAGATAGAACAAATAATAATTCAGGAATATGGCAAAGAACAATAATGCTCCTGACAGGCATATACAGGAGCAGAACGAGCAACTTACATCGCAGAAGATACTCAAGCAGGTCAATGACCTGTGCGACAATCTCACAAGGCAGTTCAACAACGCGATGGAATACCAGAACGACCCGGTCAGGGTGGTCCCGGCGGAAGACGTGCACAAGGCGGTTACCGTGGTCACGAAGTTTCCGTTGAAGTACCAGGAAACCATCGATGACCTCAAGTCATATCTCAAATCAAACAATGACGAGCTCCACCGCCTGAACGGCAACTACTGTGCTCTTTCGTCATCATATGCGACCCTGTCAGACAAAACGAAATCGCTGGAAGCAGAAATCCGGGAACTGAATGCCGAGAAAGATGCTTTGGAGAAGCAGATTGAAGCATTGAACACTGACGGATGGGACAGGTTCGTGAGGAATGTCAAGCGCCATCTCAAACAGTGGTTCTCTGAGAACAACATTTTCAAAGGGACTCTATGCGCATTACAAATTGCAATTGTCCTATGCATCATTATCGTTCTCGACAGTGCATACTGGTCAACGGATTCGCTTGCCAGGCGCGCATATGATTCGGCAGTCGAAATGGAATGGAAGAACCCGGGGCGGTATTATCAGGAGATTCGGGAGGAGTGCAGAGAGAACGGAAGGAAAGCCGGCAGGAAACTGGTCGAGTACTATGAGAGTCTTGCCGAAGAAAAGAAGCAGGAGGCCGATTAATGAATGCGACCGAAGGAATGGCACGGCATTTCCGGGAAATGCTGGACAAGAAGAATAGCTTTGAAAACCTTGGCCTGCTGAAGATGAAGTCCGGCAATGACTTCGTTGAAGATGGCCTCCGACTTCCGGATCCGGTTCTTTACTTCCACGGCCTGATAGCTGAGAACGAGATCACCGTACTGTTTTCCAAACCCGGAGTCGGCAAGTCTATCCTTGCCGTACAGATAGGTGTGGAAATAGCTAAAGTAAAGCCTGTATTGTACATAGATTTGGAATTGTCAGTCAAACAGTTCCAGAAGCGATACACAGTTCAGGGAATACGCTTCAATTTCCCGGAGAACTTCAAGAGAGCGGAATTCAACACGGACGATCCCATAACGGATGGAATGGAGGAAGGACTGCTGGAGAGCATAGAACTGGCGGCGCAGAAAGGGATCCAGGTAGTGATTCTGGACAATATCACCTACGCCTGCCCAGATGCGGAAAGGGCGGACTCTGCGACCATATTCATGCAGAGGCTGAAGCATCTCAAGGAATCTTACCGCATCACACTGATTATACTTTCGCACACGCCCAAGATACCTGACTACAGGCCTCTGACCTTGAACGACCTCGCCGGTTCCCACAAGCTGATGGCCTTCGTGGACTCCGCCGTCGCTCTGGCAAGGGTTCCGGGGAAGCCTTCGCAGCGATACATCAAGCAGGTCAAGGTGCGCAGTTCCGAGGCCATCTACGACGGAGAACACGTGGCCCTGCTCGAACTGGTGGACAGTATGGGATGGCTGCATATGGAATTCATCGGCGAGGCTTCGGAGAGCGAACTGCTGTACTCGGCCGAACACGACCCGAGAATCGACGAGGCCAGGGCATTGCACTCGGAAGGAAAGAGCCTGAGGGAAATAGCCGCAATAATGAGTGTGGGCAAGAGCACCGTAAGCAGATGGCTCAAGGAAAAAACTGTCCCAGGTGTCCCAACTGTCCCAAGTGTCCCGGGTGCGGGACAAACGGGACAGACGGGACAGTGGGACACAAACCAGAGACAATATGAAGAAGAACTACCGTTACCACCTGCTGAAGTATAAGGACAGGAACAGCCGATTCCGCTGCCCGAACTGCGGACGGCCACACTGCTTCACGCCCTACGTGGACGAAAACGATGTTCCGGTAGATGTGGAACGCTACGGCCGTTGCGACCACGAGCAGAGTTGCGGCTACAATCTCTATCCCCCGTACGAACCGAATCGGCAGGGCGGAAAGGTTTCCGCCTTGCCAAAATCCGGGAAAAGGCCCGTGAGGCGCCGCAAGGAGCCTCGGCAAGGATTGTGTCTGCTCCCGATGGAAATTGTCCGGAAAACGCTGCTTTTCACGCCAAAGAACGGATTTATCGCCTTCCTTTCCGATGTATTCGGCGAGGAGACCGCAAAGTCGCTCGTGGAGAAATATCGTATCGGGACGACAAAGGACGGATATGCTGTTTTCTACCAGTTCGACATCCGGGACCGGTGCCGCGCCGGGAAGATCATCCCCTACGATCCCCGGACTGGACACCGCATCAAGGACGGCTCCGTTCCGGCGGCAATGTGGGTGCACAGCCGACTTAAAGCACTGCATCAACTGCCAGAGGATTGGACACTGTCCCAGTGCCTGTTCGGAGAGCACCTGCTCCCCCTCTGCCCCGAGCTTCCCATCGCCCTGGTAGAAGCCGAAAAGACTGCGGTCATCTGCTCCGCAGTCTTTCCGGAATTCCTCTGGCTCGCCACCGGCGGACTCGGCCAGTTCAACGACCGCGTGAAAGTCCTCCTCGGTCGCCAGGTCATCGCCTTCCCCGACCTCGGCGCCTGCGACCGATGGCGGAAGAAGGCAAAGGACTATCCCCTGCTGGACATCACCGTGTCCGACTACCTTGAGAAGAACGCCACCCCGCAGCAGCGGGAGATGGGCGCCGATCTGGCGGATTTGGTGGTGGAGGAGAGGCTACTGACGGGAAAAGGAAACACACGGGAGTCAAAACAGACTTTTATCACCAATGAATGAGAATATTTTCCTATCAGAAATCTTGTCCTCTGGCATTATATCTCCAATGAGAAGAGGTGAATTCGGATTATGCTTATGGGTTCTTTCCTGGACCTTCTCAGAATTGAAGTTAGCATAGCAATACTTGCAGTTATGCCGGCAAGTATTGTATTCTCCGATATCAATGCTTTGGACACAACTACACTCGGGGCGCTGGTTTTTATCTTTACCAACCACAAGTTTTACCCCGAGAAGGTCTTCAATAAGGACACTATCAATGCAACGCCCGTGTTTTATTCCCACACTACTAAGTTCAATAGCTTCAGCACAAGATTGTATTCTCATACCATAGCAGTTTGCTATTATGGCAAGGCTTCTGGCAAGGTCGAGCATTTCATTAGCATTGAGCTCTCTGGCTGATGTGTTACGAAGATTGCGTTCGGTTTTTTTATAAAGATCCAAGAAGCTTATCACGCAAGTATTCGTATAGCCACGCAACCTTTTTGCTAGTTCTTCGAAGTATTTGACGTGATAAGATATAGATATGCTATCCGTCAAGATAATAGGATCATACCGCCAAATCACCCTCTCTGTCCCTATCTTATCGGACAGTGCCTTAAATGTCTCAATTATTCCATTTTTGGTCGGGACATTCTGCTCCAGCTCCATATCATACGGATTTATGGTAAACTGGAAATAATACATATAAGGCTGGAGCTCATCCAGGCGGCTCAACATAGGGCGAGGATTCTTACTCCAAAAAACGATGCAGTCAATGACATCAGGGGATAGCTTTATTCTGCTGACCTGATGGATATTCATCGGGTTCCGAACGTATACAAAGCCTTCTCTTATCCGGTTGAAGAACCAATCGGAATAAAAGGCTGGTATGTCGGTTCTTCGGCTAACACTAAGTATCATGGCTGTGATTGTCTTGGTTTAAGTATAATATATTGTAGGCTTCCACAGGAAGAAAATGGTTCTATGTTATACGGGACATTTAACATGTCTGACCGAATAGCGTCATTATCAATTCTCTTGCCAAAATATTTATCAGTATGCACAGGGAGCTTCTTAAAACTTCCAGGATATATTTTATATGTATTCCCTTTACTGATTCTCTTGTGTATGTAAAATAGACAACCATATGCAGTATCTAATTTAGTTGATTCATACGTAATGTCATTGATAATTACCATACCGTATGGCATTGAATCGATAAAATCGAGGAACTTTTCAAGAAATTGCGGCATGCTTTCTGGGGAATACTTGGCCATGTCTGAAAGCATATAGTTCAAGATTATGACATCTGGCTTACTATTGGTTTTGTAATACTCAAAAAAATCTTGCTTTAAAAAATGGGCATAATCAAACCGGCTTTCTGCATAGGTCCAAATCGGCTGCCAAATACTGTCAAGGTCAAAACCTTTATAATCAAAAGTGAATGTAGAAAGCGGGGTCCTTTCCTTGAAATTTACGATTCCGAATAATTCAGATGCTGGCCCACACCCAATAGAAGCAATATGAATATGTCCTGAAAAGCCACTGAAAAACCTTTCAAACACAGACTCAATCTCTGAAGCATACCTGTAGAAATGCTTTAATACATAGCTATTCAACATGTTAGGGCAGTTGTAGCGCAGGACTTTATTCGAAAAGCGATGAATCTTATAAATGCAAACACGATAACAATTATCGGCATTTCCGCATTGTTTTTCGTTTACACAAGCTCGGCATCTTTTAGGTTGCTTATACTGTCTTATGCAATATTGAATCAAATTATTCAGCTCTGTCATTCCAAATCTAATTTTAGCAAATATACTAAAAACATTCTTAATTGCTGAAAAGAAGTTATCATAATATGCAAGTTTATTGAAATAATTTGATAACTTTGTGTTGCTAGCAAATATCATCAAACACAAAAACTATAGTTTATGGCAGAGAATAACAATCTCAACCGTCTGAAGGTAGCCCTTGTGGAGCGTCAAAAAACCTCAAAGTGGCTTGCTGAACAGATGGAAAAGAGTGAGACTACTGTGTCTCGCTGGGCATCAAATAAGAGCCAACCGTCAGTAGAGCAGCTTTTCGAAATCGCACAGCATCTGAACATGGATGTGAAGGATCTGCTCAATTCTAATCTTGGTAACAAATAACGGGTATGGCACAGGAAATCAGGAGCGAGGAAATTGTCCTCAATGAAAATGAGATCGTCTGCCTGTTGACGAACAAGATTGTAAAGGTTACTGAGAAGGAGACCAATCTGCAGTATATGATTCAGATGATGTCTGAGGAGTATGGCTTCCCGATGGAAGACATGCAGAGGGACTTTTCTTTCAAGTTTGAGGACGAGGAAGGAAAGAAGAAGACTGGCAAGGTGACTCTGGCTATTTTTGAGAATGGCAAGGAGCATGTTGCCGAGAATATGATTCGCGCTATTGTTATCGCGAAGGATGCGAAGGTTAAAGATACGGACAAGAACGGTGGTGTAATGGCCACTCTGTCTGATATCCTTACATATACAGACTGCGACTTCGGGTGCTGGACCAATGGTGAAGACCTGAAGTTCATTGCCGAGATGGAGGATGAATGGGGTCAGGTGGATATCTGTGATTATACCGATTTCCCTTCATTCGGACAGTCGCTTGAGGACTTGATTCAGCAAGGAGACAAGGCTGCGCCAAGAAAGCCTGCGAATGAGTCTCTGGTGAAGACATTCAAGCGTTGCCATGATTATATCTACGGTAATGAGGGTATGAAGAAAACCGCTTTCTGGGAGCTGCTGAACCTTATTTTCTGCAAGCTCTATGATGAGAAGCGCAGGTTTACCGAGGCCAAGAGAGGCGTAAGCTACCGCCGCAAGTTCTGGGTTGGTGCTATGGAGCAGAATACAGAAGAAGGCAAGGCTGCCGTGGCTAAACGTATCAAGAATCTGTTTACAGAGTTGAAGGAAGATGGTTCGTTCAACGATGTGTTTGATGGTAATGAACAGATCAATCTTTCTGATGCCGGACTCGCAAAGGTTGCGGCAGAACTCTCAAAGTACAGTTTCCTTGATGCCACAGTTGATGTAAAGGGTACAGCTTACGAGACTATTGTGAGCAATACCCTGAAGCAGGAGGCTGGTCAGTTCTTCACACCGAGGAACATCATCAAGTGCATGGTAGAAATGCTCGATCCTGATGAGAATACCCGTGTTCTTGACCCTGCCTGTGGTAGTGGTGGATTCCTCGTTATGGTGCTTGACCATGTGCGCCACAAGATTGTAAAAAGACTTTATCCTGAACTGGATGATCTTCACCTTGAGGCCAAGTTGAACACGCCTGAGGTGAACGACCTTACACGCGAGTATGCCGAGAAGATGATTTTCGGCTTCGATTTCGACCCTGACCTCAAGAAGGCAGCGAGGATGAATATGGTGATGGCTGGAGACGGCCACTCAAACATCTTCAATATAAACTCCCTTGACTATCCTCACGGAGACAAGCCTGATGTCAGCAAGATTGCCCCTGCGGTAATGCACAGCATTCAGAACAGCGCAGACAAGAATTTCAGTTTTGCGACTGCTGATGACAACGCCCAGGGCAAGTTCGACATGATCTTCACAAACCCTCCATTCGGTGCCAAGGTTGAAGTTGACCCTGCAATCATCGAGAGAGCTGGTTATGAGCTTCAGAGCAATGCCCCTGAGGTTCTCTTCATCGAGCAGTGCTACAGGTTCCTGAAACCTGGTGGAAAGATGGCAATCGTCCTTCCTGACGGCATTCTGGGCAACCCGAACATGGAGCAGACACGAATCTGGATTCTGCGACACTTCAAGCTGCTGGCCAGCGTTGACCTGCCGGTAGAGACATTCCTTCCTCAGGTTGGTGTACAGGCATCGCTCCTGTTCCTCCAGAAGAAGACCAGTGCAGAGGCTCTTGTTCCTATCGAGGAGGAAGACTATGACGTATTCATGGCAATTGTAGAGAAGGTTGGCAAGGACCGCCGTGGCGTGCCTATCTACGAGAAGGATGATGACGGAGCTGAGCTGCTTTTCCCTCACACAAAAGAGTGGATTGGCTATACAGATAGCGGACGCGAGGTTGTTCGCCGTCGCAGTGAGCGCATCAAGCACCTCGATGATGACCTTCCTAAGGTAGCAAAAGAATATCAGAATTATCTCGATTCTAGCAAATGAAAACAGCGGTTATAAATAGTAAAGTATTCATGGCCGATGGTTATAGAATCGACCCTGATATACACATGAGTGAAGGAGTGGCAATTAGACGTGTCCTTAACAGCCTTCCATACCCTCTTTCTACTGTTGGAGATAATTCCGAGAGAGTGTTTCTTGGAAAGATAATTATCTATAGTGCGAACATCTACTTCGAAATAGTCGGCTACCATCTGTTTCGTCAAATAGAACCTTCCTTCAAATTCAAATGTCTGGACACCTAATGACTCCTGAATTCTAGGAATCGCTATCCTGTTGTTCAAGATGTTCTGACGTTCAATTTGAGATGTAGTTAAATCCTGTGCCATGAGTGTAGTATTACAGAAAGTTCTCATTGCCCATTTAAGGGGCATGTTGCTAATACAAATTATACTAGACAATTTTCAAGGCAAATTTAGCGAAATTACAGAACAAAATGACCATTTGTCAGTAAAATTTCTTTTACTGCCGTGGTTCATCCTTCTGCGAATCGTCATAGAGATTCAACAGATAATCATCACTGTTATCCTCGGTCTGCTTGATTAGGACTCCGGGGTCTGGGCAAGGCTGATGAAGTATTCTATAATCGCGTTCTGAGTCCTTTGGTACAGTCTCGGAATCACCTCATTGGGGATAATGTGGTTTTCCGAGTCGTACCTCTCGGATTTGGAGAGGCTCTGTGCAAATGAATCCTCCTTGACTCTGGCGAACACTCCGGGAAACATCTGCCTGTATGCGAGGTACAGTGTTCCGTTGGTTACTCCTTCACCCATGGTCAGCGGGCGCAGGTTTGCGATAAGTGAATATATGTCGTACTTGTACATTCGTTTACGGGGATTTGACATATTGTATAAATGCTCATTTTCGGATACGACAGTGAGGTTTCGGGCACAGGACTCGGGATCCGTTGATTCTCTCAGATCGAAGATGTTGTTCACATATGTTTCCATCCGGTCCCCGGTCAGGTAGTCCTTCAGTACTTCTGATATGTACTTCTTTACCCCCTGATACAGCATGTCCACTTTACGACTGTTCAGCATCTCTTTTTCTATATTCTTTCCTTCCGGAAGATATATCTGCTTTGGTTCCATGAGAGCCAATGGTTCACCTGTCTGGTCGTCTATATCCTCCGATATCTCAATAATTATGATTTTATTCTCCTTAAACCACGAAGTTTCGGAATTCTTGCTGAAAAATGGTTGATTTCCTATATCCAGCGAGCACAAGAATTCCTCTTCACCAGGATTTTTGGCAATATTGTCACCCTTGATTCCATGAATAAATTCAGATAATGCTTGTCTGAATGCATCAAATAATATCCACCATGCATTTATAACCCATAGAATTAATGGTACAAGTATCATAGAAATCGGCAACACAATGGCAGCTTCAATCAGTATTACGTCAAGTGTGTAATGATTCTTTACACCACTGATACATAATTGAAAGATTGCTATGATGAAAATGCCCCCATACATTATTGGAAGGAAGTGAGGGATATAATGACTTAAAGGCAACCTTACAAAATAGTTCCTTACGTACTTGAAGAATTTGTTTTGACTCATATTGCAAATTTATTGATTTTCTTTTGATTGTGTATCGTCTGGAATGCAAAGAGCATTGTGCATGACTTCGGACATACGCTCCGCTGCCATCCGTTTGTTCCCGTCGCTGACCTCCGCGTAGATCTGGGTTGTCTGGACGTTGGAGTGAGTGAGCATCTTGGAGACAAGATAGACATCCACACCCTTGCTGCACATTGTTGTGGCAGTGGTATGGCGCAGACAGTGAAAGGTTATGTGCTTGTCTGTGATGCCTGCATCCTCGATCCACTTATGGAAGGGACCGGAAATCATTGTCCTGGTGAAACCTGTGAAAACCTTGCCTGAGCTACGCTCGCCGCACCAGTACAAAGCCTCTTCTGTGACCGGGATGGTCTCCTCTCGTGCGCTCTTGCGAATCTCCTTCCGTATGCACCAGCTGCCGTCCGGAGCACGTACGATGTTCTCCCAGGTGAGAGACTCCAGGTCGCTGATACGCAGTCCCGTGTACAGGCCGAATATGGCTATGCGGCGAAGAACGTCGTACATGCATGGAGTGGACATCAACTTGTGGATCTCATCAATGGTCAGATACGGAATCTTCGTCTTCTTCATCGGAATTCCGTCAAAGAAATCATTGAGGTTGGATTCCAGCAGTTTGTCTACGTAGGCGCGTCTTAACAGGGAACGGAAAGTCGCGAAGTAGCCTGAGGCGGAATTCTGCGTCAGACGCGCTCCTGTCCTGACATTTATCGCATCGTGCAGCAGGAATTCCCTGTACCTTTTGCAGAAATCGACGGTCACCATACCGAAAGTGCATTTGCCGCCGGTGAACTTGATGAACTGCTTCAGTGCTCCGTCCCATTTGGAATGCCTGCCATTGCTGACAGTACGGAAATATTCAATGAAATCCTCTTTCTTGACACTCTTGTCCAGGAAACCGTATTCCTGATTATGTACCGAGACTATCCGCTTGGAGAGAATCGCCTTTGCGAGCTGGTCAATGTCTTCGTTGTGGTCCTTTTCCACCTTCGTCTTCGGGTGGGTATAGAGAAAGAGATTCAGATTCTCGGACTTGATAGTCCTGCGTGTACGCTTGTCGTAGAAGGGCGGATAGTAAGCAATGTGAAGAGTGGTTGTGCCATTCTTCAAATAATGCTTATCGAGTTTTACTTTTGTTGCCATATTTGTTTTTTGTTAGCGTTACTTACTTTCCGTTTGCTTCTCGCCGCAAAGGAAAGCAATTATTTTGTCAAACACTGTCACTTTCTGGATGTTTGGTATGAGTTTGGGAAAATCGGAAAATAATAATTATTTGATTGTCTTTGACTTAGCTTGAATTGACAATATGTTTCGGTCTTGACTGTCCTGACGTTCAAGCAGGGTTTCGATGCGGCTGTTCCGTACCCATTCAAGCAGTTCGTCCTCGAAAAAGTACACAGTCTTTCCTCTTTTGTAATGAGGAATGAGTCCCTGGCTCGTGTAACGGTACATCGTATTCTTGGCTTTGCCTGTGATTTCACAGGCACGTTCAAAACTCACCGGAATACGTCGTGCACTTACAGGCTTAGCCATAATATGCTCCCTGAGTCCTTCAACTTCCTCCATCAGAATATGGAGTGCATTGCTCATTTCCAGAATATCTACACTCAGCTGGGCAATTACGTTTGGCATCTCGTCGAACGTGATACGTTTGGTTGTCGGCTTTTCCATATTCCTTATTTGTTGGAGATTACACTGAATTTCATTGCCTCGTCATAGTCGCACCTGCGAAACTTGACGTTGCGTCCTACCTGCACCCGCTGGATGTTATTGTAACGCAGCACATTGTACACCTGGTCGCGAGTCTGGCCATACTTCTCCATCGCTTCCTGGACCGTGTACCACATCTCGGAGTCCGCCGGTTTTATCCCCCTGGACATATCGAAGTGGACTTTTGAATAGTAGGTGACATTGTGTACCTTCTTAGTAGGTATCCGGAAGGTGCTTGCGATATCATAGATGCTGGCAGGTTTCAGCTGGTACTTCTCCTGAATCTCAGCGCAGGTGTACCACTCTGAGATTTCCGGATGGCTTTCGGCCTGGCGCTTGCGGAACAGGGACTCAACCTCGTTGAGATAATAGTAGTTCTTCCCCTTGTGCCTGATTATGGTGAGGCCGGCCTCCTTGAGAATTTTGTCGGTTCCGGACAGCGAGAGTCCATAGCGCTCAGCCACGTCCTTTACGGTGGTGTATCTCTCGCCGTTCACATTTTTCCCACCGTTCACCTCGCTTCCACCTTTTATAGAACCGTTGCTCGGAGCCATCAGCTCCTGAGGAGCTGCCTCCTCTTTCTTTTTTTCGTCATGGTTCCGATTACGATAGGGTGGTGCAGAGTCGAAGAGCTTGTCCACGTCCGAGCGGCGGACGAAGGTCTTTCCTCGAATCTTCAATGCAGGGATGATGCCTCTCGAAATGTAATCATAGGCGGTTGTTCTGCTTACTCCCAAATACAGTCCTAACAGAATAGGACTAAGGATTTCAACATTTTCCTTTGCGCACTTATCGAGTGCTTTCATTTGAATTTCGTTCTGACTGTCAACAAGAGTCTTCGCCATATTTCTAATGCGATCCTTATTAGCCTGGTCAGCACATCGTTTGGAGCAATACTTTGTGTTGCTCTTTTGCGCAGTGAATGTGGCTCCACACCACTGGCAAATCATTCCTTTATAAATCATTTTGTCCGGTTTATTTCGCCGAAAGTGTCCGAATACGTACGTCTACGTCCGAATACGTCCGGCAGCGTCCAACATATCTTCCACCTTGGCGACGTCAGCGGAGCGGAATGGAGCAGGTTAGTGGATTTTGGGTAAATAATGGACAAAAATGGACAGGAAACGCCATTTCAGCACCTCCCAAAACAAAAAGAGAAGCGCCCGTAAGCGCCTCTTTATCAATCAATAACTATTATTTGTTGTCGTTGGCTATCGGAAGGTCACTTGCCGATGCAGAACCTCTCAAAGATATTCCCAAGGACTTCGTCGGGGGTGACTTCGCCGAGGATGGAGGAGAGGTGGTGGAGGGCTTGGCGGAGGTCTTCGGAGAGGAGGTCGGGGATTTGGGAGGTGGCGAGGGAGGATCTTACTTTCTCCAGGGATGCGGCGGCGCTCATCAGGGACTGGTAGTGGCGTAGATTGGTCACTATTGTCTGGCCAGAATCCAAAGTGGCGGTCTTTTGGGAGTCTGAGAGGAGGGTGCGCAGTGTGTCAAGGCCGAAACCGGTTTTGGCGGAAATGTATAACTTAGTCACCTTTTCGTCAGGTGATGAAACAGTATTGTTTAATAGGCTAACATTTATGTTAGAGCCTAAAACGTCCACTTTGTTCAGAAGGACTATCAGTTTTTGCGACTTTACGTCCAGGTTATTCACTATGTCAGAAATCGAATGTTCGTTTTCCTCTTCCGGGACGGTCACGTCCAGTAGAGCCAGGACGATTTCGGCCTCGCTCATCTTCTTGTAGGATCTGGAAATGCCTATTTTCTCGACTTCGTCCTGGGTGGTGCGCAGGCCGGCGGTGTCTATGAAGCGGAAGAGGTGGCCGCCTATGGTCATCGTCTCCTCCACGGTGTCGCGGGTGGTGCCGGCGATGTCGGAGACTATGGCGCGGTCATCACCTACCAGGGCGTTCAGAAGGGTGCTTTTGCCGGCGTTGACGGCTCCGACTATGGCGACCGGAACACCGTTGCGAAGGGCGTTGCCGTAGCGGAAGGAGTCTGTCAGCGAATGAATATGCCTGAGCGCGCCGTCCAGCAGGGCTGACAGTTCCCGGCGGCTGGCGAACTCGACATCTTCCTCGCTGAAATCCAGCTCCAGCTCCAATAGGGAGGTCATTTTCAGAAGTTCGTCGCGGAGGGTTTTCAGTTCTTTAGAAAAACCGCCCTTAAGCTGGCTGTAGGCGACCCTGTGGGCGGCGGCGTTCTGGGATGAGATCACGTCGGCAACGGCCTCGGCCTGTGCCAGATCCATCTTGCCGTTCACGAAGGCCCTTTGGGTGAACTCGCCTGGACCGGCCATGCGGGCTCCGGAGTCCACCAGGCGCTGAAGAAGCCTTTCGACAACGAACTTGGAGGAGTGGCAGGAGATCTCTACGGAGTCTTCGCCGGTGTAGGAGTGCGGTGACCTGAAGACGCTGACAAGGACAGTGTCCAGATCTGTGCCGTCCGCTTCAAGCGCTACTCCATATCGCAGCTTGTAACCTTCTGTTTCAGAAATGGTGGAGCCTTTGCAGGATACTACCTTATCGGCAATCCGGAAGGAGTCTTTTCCGCTCATGCGGATGATGGCTATGGCGCCGGTTCCGGGGACAGTGGCCGGGGCGCAGATGGTATCTTCGATGTTCAACATTGTTCCTGTCAATTATATTGCCGGTCACTTCGAGGCGACCCGGCGCCCAAAATAATCTCCCTTAGGCAAATTCGCCATCCGAAGGCATCATTTCGAGGCAACCAAAATAATCTCCCTCGAATCCGCCGCCCAAAGGCATCTCTTCGAGGCAGCCAAGGCAACCAAGGTAAAATCTCTCTTCGAGGCAACCGAGGCGACCTGCAAATTTATCAACATTCGCCAACATATTCAAGGATAAGGGTCGCGAATTTATATTCATTGAATATTTTGCCGCTTATTCCCATTTTTTTGCTTAAATTTGCAGTACAAACGAACTTCCAGATGCTTGGTGTGATTTCAATTCCTTTAAGCGGCAGTGCGTCCAAGGATGCACAGAGGGGATGTTCTTTTGATTATTCAGACTTTCACCGACCATTTCATCACTGTTTGAGATGGTCGTTTTTTCTTCCTGACCGTGAGAGGGGAGAGCGTGGGTGCACCCGGAGGACCGGCGGCACGGGGACGGCAAATGCCAGAAAGCCCTCCCGGAGCCGGCTGGAAAGATGGAACCAAATGGAAGCAAAGAGTTTAAGTTTACTATAAGTCAGATTTATTGGCAAGGAAATGAAACCAAGAAAAGGAGCGACATTAAAGTTGGAGAACGGGATCGAGTTCCGCGGATTCTCCTTTGGCTATGACGGGCCGTGCGACGGCGAGGTTGTCTTCTCGACGGCGATGGTCGGCTATCCGGAAAGTTTGACAGACCCTTCGTACTCCGGGCAGATTCTCTGCGTAACCTATCCTTTGATAGGCAATTACGGCGTACCACAGGAAGGAACGGACGAACTGGGAATATCCCGGAACTTCGAGTCAGAGAAGATCTGGGTAAGGGGAGTCGTGATCAGCGACTATTCCTTCGACTACAGCCACTGGGATGCGGTCAAGAGCCTCGACGAGTGGCTGAAGGAGCAGAGGATTCCGGGAATATTCGGAATCGACACCCGCGCCGTCACGCAACTTCTCCGCGAGAAGGGCTCGATGCTTGGAATGATTGTTCCGGACGGCGTGGAGAAGGATTTCCCGATCGACGACCCGAACCTCGCCAACCAGATCGCCATCGTCAGCTGCAAGGATGTGATTGAATATGGCGGCGGCTCCAAGACAGTCGTGATGGTTGACTGCGGAGTCAAGCACAACATCCTCAGGTGCTTCATGGAAAGGGGAGTGAAAGTCATCAGGGTGCCTTGGGACTACGATTTCAACAAGCTCGACTACGACGGGCTGTTCATCTCCAACGGGCCTGGCAACCCGCAGTTCTGCAACGTCACGGTCACCAACCTTCGCAAGGCGATGGAAGGGGACAAGCCGATTTTCGGAATATGCATGGGCAACCAGCTGCTCGCCAGGGCCGGAGGTGCCAACACCTATAAATTGAAATATGGCCACCGCAGCCACAACCAGCCTGTCCGCATGGTCGGCACCAACCGCTGCTTCATCACCTCGCAGAACCACGGATTCGCAGTTGACGACAAGACCCTCGGAGCCGACTGGGAACCTTGGTTTGTGAATATGAACGACGGCACCAACGAAGGCATCCGCCACAAGACCAAGCCTTTCTGCTCGGTGCAGTTCCATCCGGAGGCCTCCAGCGGCCCGACCGACACGAACTTCCTGTTTGACGAGTTTATCAGCAAATTGTAACTTTCGAATAAAGAAGAATTTATGAAAAACACGAATATAAAGAAGGTTTTGATCCTCGGATCAGGCGCACTCAAGATCGGTCAGGCGGGAGAGTTTGACTATTCCGGCTCACAGGCCCTCAAGGCCCTACGTGAGGAAGGCATCGAGACCGTCCTCATCAACCCGAACATCGCCACCGTGCAGACTTCGGAAGGCGTGGCCGACAAGATCTACTTCCTGCCGGTAACCCCGTTCTTTGTCGAGAAGGTCATCGCCAAGGAGCAGCCTCAGGGCATTCTCCTCTCGTTCGGTGGTCAGACCGCCCTTAACTGCGGCGTGGAGCTGTACGAGAACGGCATCCTTGACAAGTACAAAGTTCAGGTGCTTGGGACTCCTGTCCAGGCGATCATGGACACGGAGGACCGTGACCTCTTCATAAAAAAACTGGACGAGATCGGTGTGAAGACCATCAAGTCACACCCTGCCTCCAACATAGAGGAGGCCCGCAAAGCCGCCCACGAGCTCGGATTCCCACTCATCGTGCGCGCCGCCTACGCCCTCGGCGGACTCGGCTCAGGCTTCTGCGACAACGATGAGCAGCTCGACGAACTCTGCGAAAAAGCCTTCTCTTTCTCCCCGCAAGTACTTGTCGAAAAGTCACTTAAAGGCTGGAAGGAGATTGAATATGAAGTTGTCCGCGACCGTTATGACAACTGTATCACGGTCTGCAATATGGAAAACTTCGACCCGCTCGGAATCCACACCGGAGAGAGCATCGTCGTGGCTCCGTCCCAGACCCTGTCCAACAACGACTACTATTTCCTGCGCGAACTTTCCATCAAGATCGTCCGCCACATCGGAATAGTTGGCGAGTGCAACGTGCAATACGCCTACGACCCTGACGCTATGGACTACCGTGTGATCGAGGTGAACGCCCGTCTGAGCCGCTCCTCGGCGCTTGCTTCCAAGGCCACCGGCTATCCGCTCGCCTTCGTGGCCGCCAAACTCGGTCTCGGCTACGGCCTGTTCGACCTCAAGAACTCCGTGACCAAGACCACTCCGGCCTTCTTCGAGCCGGCGCTTGACTACATTGTCTGCAAGATTCCTCGCTGGGATCTCAGCAAGTTCCACGGTGTCTCCCGCAAGATCGGTTCTTCGATGAAGTCCGTGGGCGAGGTGATGGCCATCGGGCGCAGTTTCGAGGAGGCCATCCAGAAGGGCCTCAGGATGATCGGACAGGGGGCGCACGGCTTCGTGGGCAACAAGGAGTTCCAGGTCGCCGACTTGGAGGAGGCTCTCCGGGAGCCGACCGACAAACGCATCTTCGTGATCTCCAAGGCTATGCGCGCCGGCTACACGGTAGATCAGATCCACGACCTCACCAAGATCGACAAATGGTTCCTCAATAAGCTGGAGAACATCGTGAAGACCTACGAGGACATGAACTCCTACGACACTCTTGAGGACATGCCGGTGGAGCTCCTGCGCCTTGCCAAGCAGGAGGGCTTCTCCGATTTTCAGATCCAGAGAGCCATCTGGAAGGACAAAGGAACCTCGACAGCCAACATGGATGTTGTCCGTGAACATCGAAAATCACACGGCATCGTCCCTGTCGTGAAGCAGATAGACACCCTCGCCGCCGAATTCCCGGCACAGACGAACTACCTCTACCTGACCTACAACGGCACGAAGAGTGACATTGAATATGAGCGTGACGGCAAGTCGGTGATTGTCCTCGGTTCGGGAGCCTACAGGATCGGTTCGTCCGTGGAATTCGACTGGTGTTCCGTAACCTGCCTCCAGACCATCCAGAAGCAGGGCTACAGGGGAGTGCTGATCAACTACAACCCGGAGACGGTCTCCACCGACTACGACATGTGCGACAGGCTCTATTTCGACGAGCTCACCTTCGAGAGGGTGATGGACATCATCGACCTTGAGACCCCGCACGGAGTCGTTGTCTCCGTGGGCGGCCAGATCCCTAACAATCTCGCCCTCAAGCTTCACAAGCACAACGTTCCGATTCTTGGCACCTCCGCCGAGGACATCGACAAGGCCGAGGACCGCCACAAATTCTCCAGCATCGTGGACAACCTCGGGGTTGACCAGCCGGAATGGAGCGAGCTCACGACCATCGACGAGGTGGACAATTTCATCAGGAAGGTTGGCTTCCCTGTGTTGGTGAGACCTTCGTACGTGCTTTCGGGCGCCGCTATGAATGTCTGCCACGACGAAGAGAAACTCCGTCACTTCCTTAGCCTGGCGGCGGAAGTCTCCCAGGAGCATCCTGTCGTGATCAGCAAATTCTACACCCGCAGCAAGGAGATAGAGTTCGACGCGGTGGCCGACAATGGAGAGATCCTTGCCTACGCCATCTCGGAGCACATTGAATATGCCGGTGTCCATTCCGGGGACGCCACGATCCAGTTCCCTCCGCAGAAGCTTTACGTGGAGACCGTCCGCAGGATCAAGAAGATCGCCCGCGCGATTGCCGGCGCGCTCAGCATCTCCGGACCGTTCAACATCCAGTTCCTAGCCAGAGAGAACGCCATCAAGGTCATCGAGTGTAACCTTCGCGCTTCCAGAAGCTTCCCGTTCGTGTCCAAAGTTCTGAAGATCGATTTCATCGAGCTTGCCACCAAGGTCATGCTGGGACTTCATCCAGCCGCCCCACAAAAGAGTGCCTTCGATCTGGACTATGTAGGTGTCAAGTCCTCACAGTTCTCCTTCGCGAGGCTTGAGGAGGCTGACCCGATGCTCGGCGTGGACATGTCCTCGACCGGTGAGGTAGGCTGCCTTGGCGATGACTTGAACGAGGCTCTGCTCAAGTCCGTCCTGTCTGTCGGACAGAGGATACCGGAAAGGAGGATCCTTCTTTCGACCGGTGATCCTCTCCAGAAGGCGGACATGCTGGGAGCCTGCCGTCTTTTGGTCGATAAAGGCTATGAGCTTTATGCTACCGGAGGCACCTACAAGTACCTTGTGGAGAACAGTGTTCCTGCCACGAAGGTTCTCTGGCCAAGCGAATGTGACAACCCTAACTTCAAGGGAAGGTTTAAGCCGGCGCTGGAAATGATTCAGAACAAAGAGATTGACATGGTGATCAACATTCCGAAAAACTTCTCCGAGCTGGAGTTGTCGAACGGCTACCAGATCAGAAGAGCGGCCATCGACTTCAACGTTACCCTCTTCACCAACGCCCGTCTCGCCACCGCCTTCATCCGCGCCTTCTGCTCCACCAGCGTGAACGACATCCACATCAAGTCCTGGGATCAGTATTGATTCATGATTGATTCTCCAGAATGGCAGTCGCCTCCGGCGATCCTCCCCGCAAATGCGGGTCCCCTCCCTCTTCGGGAGCCAAAGTCGCCAGAGGCGACTGCCATTCTGTAGGATAGGTGCATTACTTTTAGCGGAATGTTTGGTGCGGCAGACTATGGCCGCTGTCTCTTATACACATCTGACGCTGCCGACGAATAGAGAGG
>ERZ1504275.96-NODE-96-length-37357-cov-3.687657_pt1 | contig 37357 bp, 29 predicted proteins | sample MGYA00571873_ERZ1504275 | MGnify/ENA primary metagenome ERZ1504275 (study PRJEB39906, sample SAMEA3182102) | gut metagenome | biome: human; feature: gut; material: Stool; isolation source: human stools | place: Canada | collected 2013-02-18 ...
CGCAGTACATCCCACCAGACGATATAGCCCAAACCTCCCAATATGATCAACAGCATCGTGACCAGATTGACCATGGGCTGAAATACATAGCCGCACAGACTGTCTTCCGCCATAATATCCATTCCGGCGTTGCAGAAGGCAGATACGGCATTAAAAATCGAAATCCATATGCCTCTGAGTCCGTATCCCGGCACAAATACTGTCATGTACAAAAGAGCTCCGCATCCCTCCACCACCAGAGTACCTATGAGAACCTTGCGGAGGAATTTCACGATTCCGGAGATATTATTCAGATTAAATACATCCTGCAGCATCCACCGGTTACCCAGTCCCAGTCGTCTGTGCAGTCCCATCATCACACCGTACATGACCGTAATGACTCCCAGACCTCCCAACTGGATCAGAAACAGGATCACGATCTGTCCCCAGACGCTCCAGGTGGAATATGTGGGAACCGTCACCAGACCGGTCACACATATGGATGTGGTAGCCGTAAATAAAGCATCTATATAAGGAACCGCTTCTCCGGTAGCTGAACTGATGGGTAATGCCAACAGGAAGCTACCCACTAATATGGCACACAGAAAGCTAAGCATGATCTTCTGTGTCGTAGACAACTGTATTATTTTTTTACTGTTCATAACACACTCCATTCCGCCGATGCTTTATCTCATCAGTGGAATCGCTAATCAAATTTCACGGGTGCAATCCGCAATGCTATGATTATAACACACTTTTAGATAAAAAACTCCTATTGGAGACAGTTTGTTGCTGTATCCATCATAGGAGTTTTCTTCTGATCTTATTTTTCTTCCCTTATACCTTAAAACGATATCCAACACCCCAGATGGTCTCGATATATTGAGGCTTTGCAGTATCTTTTTCAATTTTCTCACGGATCTTCTTGATATGCACGGTAACCGTAGCGATATCACCGATGGAATCCATATCCCAGATCTCCCGGAACAATTCCTCCTTGGTAAATACATGGTTCGGATGCTCCGCCAGGAACGTCAGCAGATCGAATTCCTTGGTCGTAAACGTCTTCTCCACACCGTCCACATAGACACGTCTTGCAGTCTTATCAATACGGATACCACGGATCTCCACGATATCATTCTGCTGCTTCTGGTTAGTTCCCACCAGTCTCTCATAACGGGCCATGTGCGCCTTCACACGGGCTACCAGTTCACTGGGGCTGAAAGGTTTGGTCATATAGTCATCCGCACCCAGCCCTAAGCCGCGGATCTTATCAATGTCGTCCTTCTTCGCAGATACCATGAGAATGGGAATATTTTTCTCCTCGCGGATCTTCTTACATACTTCGAAGCCGTCCATGCCGGGCAGCATCAGGTCCAGAATGATCAGATCATAATCGCCTGCCAGTGCGGTCTTCAGTCCCTCATCGCCGGTATTGCAGATATCGACCTTGAAATCACTGAGCTCCAGATAATCCTTCTCAAGATCTGCAATTGCTACTTCATCTTCAATAATTAAAATCTTACTCATTATTTATCCTCCATTTACAGAATGTCCTTGTATTATCGATTATCATGCCATTTCTGTTTCATTCCCTTATTCATTACTTGGTTCCACCCGGCTGCAGCTCAATATATTTTCTCAATACAAAATGCATACAGGTTCCTTCCCCTTCTTTGGCTGTCGCCCATACATAACCGCCATGATCCTCAACAATTTTTTTGACAATGGATAATCCGATGCCACTGCCGCCCTGGGCGGAATTGCGGGAAGCATCCGTGCGGTAGAACCTCTCGAAGATCTTCTGCAGATCCTTCTGTGCGATTCCCTTGCCGTTGTCCTCGATCTCTACCCGGATGGAATCCACTTCGTCAAGAATACGGATATCAATATGCCCGTCAGGCTTGTCCATATATTTTACGCTGTTACTGATAATATTATTGATGACCTTCTTCATCTGCTCCGGATCCGCGATGACCACGGTATCGGGAGATACCAGATTCGAATAGTTCAGCTTGATACCCCGCTGCTCCAGATCCAGTCCGACTTCTTCCACACAGTCGCCGAAATAATCCGCCACGTTGATCCGGTGGAAATTGTACGGGATCCGGTTATTATCAATTCCGGAATAAGTGGTCAGCTCGTTGATCAGACGATCCATATCAATGGCTTTATTGTAGATGGTCTTGATGTATTTATCCATCTTCTCCGGCGTATCTGCCACACCGTCCATGATTCCTTCCACATAACCCTTAATGGCTGTGATAGGGGTCTTCAGATCATGGGAAATATTGCTGACCAGCTCTTTGTTCTGCTTCTCATGCTGGGTGTTCTCTTCCGTGGATTCCTTCAGCCGTAAACGCATGTCCTCATAATTGCGGTAGAGATCACCGATCTCACCCTTGGCATCCGTCTCCAGAACATAATCAAAGTTGCCTTCCTTGATCTTGCGCATTGCCACGTTCAACTCATTGATGGGCTCAAATACGCCCTTGTGGATCCACTGGGTCAGCATCAGGCTGGTAAAGATCAGGATCACTATGATAGCCACAAACATATCGATCAGCAGATGTCTCGAGATCAGCGAATTGACCTTCGTGACGATAAATACGCTGCCCGGTGTTCCATCCCGGAAGGTGAAATCAATCTGTTTTACATACTTCTCCAGTTCATTGTAGAAATATCCGCTGTCATCCGACAGATTCTCGTCACCATAGGCAGGCAGTTTTTCAAAAATCTGCTGTGCGGCTTCTTCATTGCCGGCATAATACAGCTTATCACCTTTTCTTACAATAATGTAAGTAGACTTCCGCGATACCTCCTCATTGATATGATCCAGATATTCTTTATCTTCCAGCCTGCTGCTGTCTTCCTTCACCTGGTCCAGTAGCACATAATACGCCTGATCCGTGGTGTTGGTGAATTCCCTGAAATTCTCCGACATCATGGAATAATCAATATCCGTCAGGCTGATCCCCTGAGAGTAATTCATCAGGTAAATAGCAATCATCACGAACGCCATGATCGTCAGCAACAGCGGAAGTAATATAATACTTATAAATGTTACACGAAGTCTGGTTTTAAATTTCATATTACTCTTGCCTTTCAGCAACCTGCAAACTTTCTGTGACTTTAGTGCCGTGTACTTCTGTACACTGTGTAACACAAGTTTGCGCGTGTTAATTTATATTTTATACTTTACTTGCGCTCATTATAGCATGATTCCCACCTCCTGTGTATAAAGGAAGCAAGAATATCATTAAAAAAATATAAACAAAATTTTTTCATTTTTTTGTTGACATTATTCTCGCATCATGTATAATAAGCTTATAAGAAACAGTAATCATTACTATTATTGAGAAAGGGGCTTATGATGGCACTGAAACGAAGTAGACAACGGGAAATGATCAAATCCTTTCTCATGGGACGCAAGGATCATCCTACCGCTGATGTGATCTATTCTAATCTGAAGCAGCAGGATCCGAACTTAAGTCTTGGTACCGTCTACCGTAATTTGACACTTTTGTCGGACATGGGAGAAATCTTACGACTCCGGGTCGGTGACGGTGTTGACCATTTTGATGCCGATACTTCCGAACATTATCATTTCGTGTGTACGGAATGCGGAAGCGTTATTGATCTGGACATGGATAGTATTGATTCCATCATGGAGGCCGCCGGAGAGAGATTTGACGGCCAGATCCGGGGACATGTCACTTATTTCTACGGCTCTTGTCCCGCCTGCACCAGGATTGCTACGGAGTCCTAGTTTTCTGAATGAAAACAGACTTCGTTCCATAATATATTTGTGCTTATAAAGCACACGCAAAAAGAGAAAACTGAAAACAAAACATTTCATTAGAAAAGGAGTAAAAATTATGGCAAAGTATGTATGTCAGGTATGTGGTTATGTTTATGAAGGTGATGCGGCTCCCGCAGAGTGCCCCATCTGTCACGCTCCCGCTTCCAAGTTCACCAAGCAGGAGGAAGGCAAGACCTGGGCTGCTGAACATGTAGTAGGTGTAGCAAAGGGTGCTCCCGAGGATATCATTGCTGATCTGCGTGCGAACTTCCAGGGCGAATGCTCTGAGGTTGGTATGTATCTGGCAATGGCAAGAGTAGCTCACAGAGAAGGTTATCCCGAGATCGGTCTGTACTGGGAGAAGGCTGCTTACGAAGAAGCTGAGCACGCTGCAAAATTCGCTGAGCTGTTAGGTGAAGTCGTAACCGATTCCACCAAGAAGAATCTGGAGATGAGAGTAGATGCCGAGAACGGTGCTACCGCAGGTAAGTTTGATCTGGCTAAGAGAGCCAAGGCTCTGAACCTGGATGCTATCCATGACACCGTTCATGAGATGGCTCGTGATGAGGCAAGACATGGCAAGGCATTTGAGGGTCTGTTAAAGAGATACTTTGGCTAAGCTACAAGCCATGCAAGGATAAAATAAAAAGTCACTGGGAGGACATTTATGTACTTCCAGTGACTTTTTATTTTAGCTTTATACGGCGACAGCCGTCCATGAGCAAGTCACGCAGTGACTGCGAATGGGTTGCATGGCGCCAGCCTTAGGAACGCGCCTGCCCTTATACGGTTCCGGAAATCACCAGCGTGCTGACACCGGGGTTGATTCCCCACGCTCCCGTAACGGGATCCTGGGTGTAAGTCGCTGCGGGTACGGTAATACCTCCTGCAGTTCCGGTAAATAATCCGGTAGTCGTATCATACGTATAGTTTGTTCCCTCTGCCCATGCAGTTCCATTAAAATTCACAGTCAGATTCTCCAATACGGGATTAAAGGTATCCGTGATCACGACACCGGTAGCTGCATCCGCTGCCGTATTACCCAGATTCTGTATCAGGAACGTATATGTCAATGTTCCATTCTCTGTCACAGGTACGGGGCTGACGGACTTTGTGATCGTAAGAAGCGGTCCGCTTGCCGCATTTACTGTCTCATTCACAGTAACAGGAGTGACTCCTGCCCCGGCAATCGTCGCCGTATTCGTAATGGAAGCCTCTGCTGCCAGCGGCGCATAAGAGTTCACCTCAGCCTCATAGGTTAGTGTCACATTACCTCCCGCAGGCACAGTAATTCCTGTGATTGTCAGAGGCGGTCCTGCCGTTACAGCCGGTGTTGCCTGTAAAATTCCGTTTGCATAGTATTTTACGGTCCCCGCAATATACGTCAGAGGTGTCAGTTCTCTGGTATTAAACAAATACTCTCCCAGATTATCTGTTACTGTAATTCCGTTAAATGCTGTAGTTCCTGAGTTCACAATGCTGATCACATACGTCACATTTTCATTCTGTCCGTAGGTATCCCGCACTGCTGTCTTGGTTGCTGACAATACCTCCGTGATCTCACCCACTGCTATATTGGAGTTTGTAATCTCATTTCCATAGCGAAGCTGTGCCTGATTTGTAAATCTAGCCATATATTTTTGTATCCTTTCATTGTATTTGGATTTACTATAATATATGACTGTTTTTAAGAAAGTTGACGGATTCTGTCACTGCATTTCTTGACTTTCCTCTTCCACCTCCGTATGATGGAATCACAAGCATTCACTGGCGTTGCCCCAAAAAACATTGAGGATTCAACATGAAGAAAAAAGTATTTAACATCATCCAGATCGGTGACAAAAGTAACCGTCTGAGCCGGCTCTTTGATATTTTTATTGCTATCGTTATCTGTGCAAATATTCTGGTGACTTTTCTGCAAACCTTTGATGAGCTTGCTACTTTATTTCCGGTATTTCACTTGATCGAGGTTATCACTATTCTGATCTTCTGTGTGGAATATATTCTGCGGATCTGGACTGCGGACTATCTATATCCTGATAAAAGCGAGTTCCGCTCCCGGCTGCGGTTTCTGATCTCCTTCGACGGCATTATCGACCTGCTGACAATTTTACCTTTTTTCTTCCTGTCCGGCATGGTCATCTTCCGGATGCTGCGGGTGGCAAGGATCTTCCATCTGTTCCGCCTGAATGCCCGATATGATTCTTTCAATGTCATCACTACGGTATTGTATGAAAAACGCAATCAGATCATTTCCTCCGTGTTCATCGTCCTGATCCTGATGCTCGCCAGCAGTCTGTGCATGTACAGCGTGGAGCATGATTCCCAGCCGGAAGTATTTCGCAATGCTTTCAGTGGGATCTGGTGGAGCATGTCAACGCTGCTCACCGTGGGCTACGGTGACATCTATCCCATCACCACACTGGGGCGGATCATGGCGATCTGTATTGCCTACCTCGGTGTCGGTGCCGTGGCTATCCCCACCGGTATCATCAGTGCCGGTTTCGTGGAACAGTACCAGCGCAAAAGCAGTCTCTCTAATATTAAAGCGGCAGATATTCATGAGATCGCCGAGATCTTCGTGGATAAACGCTTCGCCGGCAAATCCGTGGAAGAAATGGAAGCGGCAGAACAGGTCACGATCTTCCTCATTCTGCGGGAGGATCTGTCCATTCTGCCTCAAAAAGATACGATGTTGAAATTAAATGACATTATTGTCATTCGTGGCGAGAATCCCTAACAATAGAGAAGACTGCCTCTTTTGCAGGGGCAGTCTTTATTATTTGTGATACTTATTTGGCTTCCACGGTTTCCGTAGTTTCTGTTGCCACTGTTTCACTTTCTGCGGTTTCAGCCTCGACATTCTCGGTCTCCGTCGCAGTTTCCGTTATCGTAGTATCTGTAGCTTCGGTGCTTTCTGTCTCTTCAGCGGTCTCCTCCACCTCCACCAGATCCTCCAGTGTATAATTGAATCCGGTCACCACGTTGGTGGCCACGACATACACTTTCATTTCAGAGGGAAATGCGACGTAATACTGGCTGGTCATGGAATTCAGATTACCGACGTTAATGATCACGCTGCGATCTGCAGTCTCGTACTGAATGGTACGCTCCGGATCCGCCAGTCCGTACTGTGACATATCCGTCACATTTTCAATCACCTGATCTGCCTTTAACGGTGCCACCTTCAGGATCATAGCCTTGATACGCTCCTGGTTCAGATTAAGGGAATGATCGTCCGTATAGTACCATGTTTCATCCTTTTTTTCAAAGGCATAGGTCTCTCCCTCATATACATAGCGGAAGCTGGTAATATCATCGGAGTTCACATCCAACACCGTCTCCTGTGTATCCTCAGTAGTGGATGTCGCAGACGATGCATTTTTATTATACTGGCGGATGCCCAGGAAAGCTGCCGCCAGCACCACCAGTGCCAGCAGCATTCCGATCATCTGTCTTTGTTTCTTTTTCATATCTATAAACTCACGCCTTTCGGTACCTGCAAACTTTGAGCCGCAGGCACAAATTTGCGTGTGAAAAATTTATTTTTCACACTCTTATCTCTTCCGTCTGCGGAACCAGATCACGAATCCAGCGATCATACAGCCGATAGGCAGTATCACAGTAACCAGCAGTCCCAACAACAGAATCTGTGCGGAATCCACTACCAGATTAGAGACCTCATAGCTTTTTACCGGAATGGATACCGAGGTCTCATGATCTGCCATTCCACTGAACGTATTGGTGAACAAAGTCAGGTTCGCACCGCTGACGACAGAATTTGCATCATCCGTGAACAGCTGCTCGCAACCGTACACGATCAGTGTCGCATCCCCATCATCCAAAGTCTTTACTGCCTCAACACCTAATGCGAAGGGACCATTTACATCATTTTCACCCTGCGAGAAGTCCTGCGCATTGCTCACATCCTGTTTTGCAAATGCACTGTCGGAGGTGCTCAGGAATACATCATAAGTGATATCGCCGATGGCTGTCTCGTCGGTACTTACTTTCTCCGGGACGATGATGCCCTGAGAATACGGCAGGAACAGATATTTTCCGTAGGTTCCGGAGGTATAGCTGTCAGAACTCTGTGTCGGCAGGATATAATACGGACTTCTGTAGTAGCCGTTGGAATCATTCTCCACTACCAGTCCTTTGGCAATGCTCAGATTCATGTAGCTTAAAATAGCATCTATATTGGGTGTCTCCTCATCGGTATAACCGGTTACCAGGATGACTTTTCCACCGTTGTTCAGATAGTCGATCACCTTATCCTTATCATCGGATGAAAAATCGCTGGTGGCACCGTTAATGAACAGACAGGCCGCATCGTCAGGGATAGCATCCAGATCCATCAGATTTACGGTCTCATAATCCACATTTTCTTTGTTCAGTGCGGATGTAAAAGTGTTGCTTAAACTCAGTTCATTATGTCCTGTTGTCATATATACCTTGGGCATATCATCATTTAACACATAATCCAGCGCACTGGTGATCTGTCCTTCGCCATCATAACCGGTGGTCGTGGTGTTATAACTGTACGTCGAATAGTCAAAATCATAAGAAGACTCATACACATCGTTGTAATCAATGACCTTGCTGCGCTTGTCGCTGACCACGATCAGGCTGTTCGTGCTGATGTTGCCGGTGGTGTACTGGGTATAGAACATCGGGTTAACGGTGGGATCCACATATTCCACGGTGATATGATCCGACAGATCATCGTATCTCTGCAAAGTCTGCCCCAGTGTGGTATCCTGATTGTCCTGATTTACCAACACATAGATTGTCACATCATCCTGCATATTTTTCACATAGTCGACGGTCTGATCTGTCAGGGAATACAGCTTCTGGCTGGTCATGTCGATTGCTGTCCAGCCGGAAGGCATCTCGCCCATGATAATATTAACCACTACTACCAGCGCTACCGCTACAGCGATCATACCGGTACTGTAAGCACTGAAGCTTAAGTTTTTCACGGACATGCTGTAACGGCGTTTCTGAATGGACTGTACCGTCAGGAACAGAACCAGTGCCGTAACGGATACATAATATACGATAGAAGATACATCCAGTGTGCCATTTAACAGGTTGGAAAATGGTGTATAAAGGTCAAAGCAACGTAGCAGCTTTGTCAACAGATTGCCGGTGCTGGAAATAATGGAGCAGATGGAATCCATCATATATCCCAGGAACAATACTAAAAAAGTAAGTACTGCTGCAATGACCTGGCTCTCCGTCAGGGAGGACAGGAACAGGCCGATGGCAATGGCGGTCATCCCGAAGAGGAAATATGCCAGGATCGACAGATAGGCCTCTCCCATGGGAACACTGCCGTACTGCGCCATGATCAGCGGGTAAAAGCAGATGATTGCTACGGGAATGGCAAATATGGTTAACAGCGCCAGGAATTTTCCCATAACGATGCCGCCTACAGACACCGGTGCCGTCAGGATCAGCTGATCCGTCTTGCTCCGCTTTTCCTCCGCCAGAATACGCATGGTCAGGATCGGCACGGTCAGCATGAATAAAAAGGTAACGCTGGATACCACATACGCAAAATAAGGATATCCATTCATCAGGTTATAAACGCTAAAATACAGTCCCAGGAAAAACAGGGTGACTGCAATAAATAAAAATCCGATAAAGGAACGGAAATAGGATTTCAATTCTCTCTTATAAATGGCTAGCATATGATTCCGCCTCCTTTGTAGTTACAGTTTCTTTTTTCTCTTCTCCGGGCTGTGCTTCCTCTTCCGAAGCTTCTGTCTGCTGTGCGGCAGCATCTGACATTTCCGGCCTTTTTCTTTTTGAGAATAGTTTGTGCTTCTCCGGCTGTGTGGGTGCTACATCCTCGGTCAGTTCCAGGAAGATGTCTTCCAGAGACTTCTCCGCATGGGTCATCTCTAAAATAGGCAGCTTTGCATCTGCCAGTGCATAAAATACCTGCTCTCTGATATCTGCATTCTCTTTGGAGATCACTTTCAGCTTTGCAATATTTTGGGATGCCTCCGTGTTCTCTTCGATCCGGTCGATCTGTGAGATCTCCTGCAATGCACTCTTCACCGCAGCGATGCTTCCCTTTACTTCCAGATCCAGTTCCATGGAACCACTCATAAGCTTCTGCAGATTCTCCGGAGAATCACTGGCTACCAGCTTACCGTGGGCTATGATCATAATATGGTCGCAGACCGCACTGACCTCCGACAGAATATGGGAGCTGAGGATCACGGTATGATTCTCCCCCAGCTTGCGGATCAGATCACGGATCTCGATGATCTGTTTCGGATCCAGACCTACCGTGGGCTCATCCAGAATGATAACCTCAGGGTAGCCAAGGATTGCCTGCGCCAGTCCGACTCTCTGCCTGTAACCTTTTGACAGATTCCTGATCAGACGCTGCTGCATATCGGTGATCTGTGTCATTTCCATGACCTCATCAATCTGCTGCTTCCGCTCTTTTTTCGGCACTTTTTTCAGTTCTGCCACGAAATCCAGGTATTCTCTGACAGTCATGTCAACATACAGCGGCGGAAGCTCCGGCAGATAACCGATGGCACGCTTTGCCTCCTCCGGATCTTTTTGGACATCCTTGCCATCGATCGTCACAGTACCCTCCGTGGCTGCCAGATAACCCGTGATGATGTTCATGGTCGTGGATTTACCTGCGCCGTTTGGACCAAGAAAGCCGTAAATCTGTCCCTTTTCCACACGGAAAGAGAGATGATCTACGGCAATATGGTCACCATATTTTTTTGTAAGATTGCTTACTTCTATCATATTTGCCTCCCGGATATGATGTGATACCCCCACCTGATATCTACGGGTACCCGTAACTGATACCCACGAGTCCCCAGAACTGATATCTACGGATTGTTCCGTGCTGCGCACTCTCACAATCCTGCCCGCTATTCGTACATCGTGGGATTATCATCCCACTTTTGTACTCATATCGGGGCAAATCTCAAAATCTCTCAATCACATCTGAGCAAGCTCATGTGGTCTCGGACTTTTCGATTTTGGTATCAGTATATGTCTCAAATGTCATGAAAAGGTGAAACATTTGTGAAAAATCTGTGAAGCCCCAACCCTTAAAGCTTCGTCACGGTCAGCGAAATGCTTAAATTTCCTGCCTCCGCCGCCAGATGCAGCGGCAGCTTCGCCACAGGAATATCTTCAAAAATAAACTCCGGATCACCGGATGCGGCCGACTGGAATAAAAAAAGTACTCCATCTACATAGAGCACCACTTTTTTCTGATTGCTGTAAATTGTCAGAGAAAGTAATCCGTTCTCCTGACGATGCAGAGTGGAAAGTACCGGATAGAGCACCGGTTCGCTGCTCCATTTTGCCTGATAATAGTAGTATCGCTCTGTCAGTGTCCTGCCATCCGCCGAAAGAAGTGCATCTTCTGCCGTTTCTCCGGATAATCCACGATATACCGGAAGATTTTCCGGTCTTATCCACAGGTCCCCAGTGAGGAATCCACGCTTTCTGCACAGGCTGTAAAACGTTCTCACTTCGGAGCAGTTCACCCCCTCTGCCCCGGTTCCGGTTCCTTCCAGCCGGATCACATTTACCCCCATCCGGACCAGCCGTTCCAGATCTCTTCGTACCTGCTCCACCCTCGTCCCGGCATCACTGATCTGCGGGGGAAGCCGGTAGACTACTTCATGTGGCAGAAACTCTTTTTCATTGAGAAAGATTCCCTTTTTATCGATGACATGCACGTCATAAATTGCCAGTTCCTGCTGCCAGTACACTTCCACTGCCTCGGTTATATCCTCAGCATGATCTGATTCTTCCTCGTTCTTTGTACCCCCCATATTTTCTCCATACTCCACGGTTCCGAACCTTCCCTGCGCCTTCACCAGATAGACATAGGGATCCCGCATGCCGTCCCAGAGATGCGGCCGCAACAGCAACGCCGTCATGGAATCCGCTTCTTCTAATGAGTATTCCCCATGAAAAACAAGGCGTTCGCCCTCCGCACCTTCCCAGATCTCAATCTGTAAAGCGGACAGCAAACGCCCTATCTTTTCCGGCAGGGCAAATTCCAGATAAGCCTTGCCATTTTCCAGTTTTGTTGTAATTCCAAGATCGTCTCTCATCTGCATTTCTCTTTCCTGCCTTTCGCATTCTGTTACTAAGAGTTTTTGCAGATAACATTTTATTTATGCCGGAAATCCATCTTTCCCGCACACTATTATTACATGGGACAAGACCTGCGGCCGGGCACTTCCTCTCCGGATACATAACCTGCATGAAATTCCATGTTGATGTCCCGAAGCTCCTTCTTCCCGTCGATGTATGCCTGATACATTTCCGCCAGTCCCGAAGTACAGCCATCACAGTTGGCTTCCATATATCCCAGAGACTCCGCAACGATCTGCTCCCGCTCTTCTTTTGTGGTATCCTTAATCAGATATCCTGCCATTTTCTTTTCCTCTCTTGTATTTCTTTTACAGCCAATGTATCACAGCAATCTGCCGGGTGCAAGTTTTTCTCTGCATTTAGAGTAATCGAAAATCTACGACCGAAGAATTCTCTCATAGATCTGCAAATCCTCATTCTTAAACACATTAAAGATCACATTTTTGACACTGCTGTCAGGAGTCTCCTCCAAATACTCCTGTACCGTCTGTACGGCAATCTGCGCCGCCTTGTCGTTCGTAAAGCAGGCACAATAAAGTGCCCCGGTTACCCAAAAGATACTATTGGGACAAACATATAAACCTGCAATTGAAATATTTTTACGTTTTTGTAACAATAGGAACAGGAACCTTCGTTATGACTCATTGAAAGGCCTGGGAACAACAAATGATATATCTGATGATGATCGACGCCGAAGAAGACAAACAAAAGTTTGCGATTCTCTATGAAACCTATCGGCACCTTATGATGAAAGTAGCTCTGAATGTGCTGAAGGATACTTTTCTTGCGGAAGATGCCGTACATGAGACGTTTATAAAAATTGCGAAAAACATGGAAAAAATAGGGGAAATCAACGCCACGGCGACGAAACGCTACCTGCTTACCATAACGAAAAATGCGACTATAGATATTTACCGGAAGCGAAACCATCAATTTCAACGGGAAATCTATGTGGATGAGCTGGAAGAATGTAATGTCCCGGTGACTTATGCGGAGACGGATGTGGATGACGGAATACTGGACATCCTTAGGTGCCTGCCCGTAAAATACCGGGATGTATTTCTCCTCAAATACTCCGGCAATATGGACAACGATGAAATCGCAAAAGTATTAAACATCACCGAAGGAACGATCCGGCAGCGATTATCCCGGGGAAAGATTATGATACAGGAAGCTTTGAATAAACGGGAGGAAAATAATGAGATCCATGGAAATAACGGATGAATGGCTCTATCAGCATATGCCTGTGGTGGACAATGCCATGATAACAGCATTAGAAAATCAGGTTGATCGGGAATATGTATTTTCAAAACGTTTTGAACAAAAAATGCAAAAAGTGATCCGCCGGGAAGCCCATCCGGTGCTGACCGGTGCACAACAGCTCCTAAAACGCATGGCAATCTTTTTCACCGGTATCGTATGTGCCGGACTGGTTCTGACGTTAAGTGTGGATGCCTATCGGGATAAGTTTTTCATGACACTAAAGACCCTGCGCGAGGATGCTACGCAGTATAACTACTCTTCCGAGGAAAAAGATGCGGTACTCACTCCCACGATACCGACCTGCATCCCGGAGGGCTATACAGAGACAGACCGAAGAGACAGTCCTCTTTTTTGTGAAATTTTCTATGAAAACAATGCCGGAGAGCAGCTCATCTGGGAGCAAATGCTAATTTCCGCAAATAATGCCCTGACACTCGTATTAGACAATGAATACGATACCGAAGAGGAACATGTCATCGGCGGTCACATTGCCACGGTATATACTTATGTGGATGGTTACGCCATGGCTTATTATGAAGCTGACAATTATGTATACGTGATCACCGCAGATCACATGACCGCCGAGGAAATGTTTCAGCTCATTGCCAGTATGGATATCTGATGGTATAATAAAATAAAAAGGAGGCAAGAACCATGATGCGAAATAAAAAATTAAGAACCGTTTTCTGCGGCATTCTGATTTTTCTGCTCGTATTTGCCTTATTTTGCCTTGGAGACTACGGGATCCGCTATTATCATACTCCCATCAAAAAGGATTATGACTATACCGGAACCGGAATGCTGGTCAGTCTGACGGAACCGGATACCTTCGAACAGGTATCGGTGGAGATCCACGGGAAAGCCTTACATTATCTCTGGGGGAATCAGGAAGACGCCATAGCGGGAAATGTCTGGATGAACGGAGAGAGGCTTTTCGTGGAAGGTGCGGATGACATGGGATTCTATGCACCTTTTATCGATGAAGAACCCTATTACTCCTGCCTGACCGAATCTGTAACAAATATCCCGGGAAATATGTTTCTTATCTCCCGGGATCTGAAAACCGTATTCTGCGGTGTACTTATGGACGGGAAAGAATTTCTGCTGATAATACCGGCAGAAAATAAATCGGATGCCGACCGTACCCTGAAATCCGGTCTGGAACAGTCCCAGCCTCTTTCCCGTTGGCTGAGTGACTATCCCTTATTCCTGTAACTGCCCATCCACAATGCGCACTATACGTTTCGCTGACTGTGCAACACCCAGGTCGTGGGTGATCATGACGATGGTGTTGCCCATATCGTTCAGTTCCCGGAACAGCTTCAGTACTTCCTTACCGCTGGTCTGATCCAGAGCACCGGTAGGCTCATCCGCCAGAAGGATCGCCGGCTGTCCCACCAGTGCTCTGGCAATGGATACTCTCTGCTTCTGTCCGCCGGACAATTCGTTGGGCTTATGTCCGATACGATGATCCAACCCCAGCAGTTTGATAGTATTTTTACACTTTTCTTCTGCTTCTTCATGGGTCATGCCACGCATCAGCAGGGGCATGATAATATTCTGCATGACATTATAGGTCGGGATCAGCTGATAGTTCTGGAAAATGAACCCGATCTTCTGGTTGCGTACCATGGTCAGATCGTCCTCCTTGGTCTTGTGGATTGCCATGCCATCCAGATAATATTCCCCACTGTCCATCACATCCATACAGCCGATCATATTCATTAACGTAGTCTTACCGGAACCGGAAGGTCCTAAGATTGCCACATATTCTCCCTTATTTACCTGAAAATTGATGTCCTTCAAAATCGGCAGACGCTCCTCTCCCAGCATATAGCCTTTATTTATATTTTTCATGGTGATCATTGCGTTTTCCATCATAATCCTTACACCTTTCGCACTACTCCTGATTTAAAGCTTCTACGGGGATCAGTCTTGATGCCTTATATGCCGGATAGAAGCCGAAGATGCTTCCGGTGAGGCCACCAAACAACAGCGACAATACTGCACCCTGTACCGACAGGGACACTCTCACGTTGAACAGCTGCACGAATGGCGTAATTCCAAGAGCCACCAGCACCCCCAGTACCGCTCCTACCAGACTGGTAAAACTTGCCTCCAATAAAAACTCCAACAGGATATCCTTTCGGGAGCAGCCCAGTGCTTTCAGAATACCGATCTCGTTGGTACGCTCCTTGATGGATACAAACAATACATTCATAATGCCGATACCGCCGACAATAAATACGATCACCGCCATGGAGATTAACAGTAATGTCAGTGTCTCGTTGGAAGCAGAGGCTGCCTCCATCTTGCTTCCGGCATCGCTGATGGTAAATGTGGTGTTGGGATAACTTTCTTTTAAAGCACTCTCCACCCCTGTCATTACAGTGTCCACCTGATTCGCATCTTCTGCGACCACGGTAATGGTTGGACTAATGCTCGTACCGGTAATGTATTTGATGCCGGTTTCGTAAGGTACATAGATCGCCGTATCCGGGCTGATGCCGGATGCCACAGTTCCCATCTCGGATAGTACCCCTGACACTATATAGGGGCGCCCATCAATATAAACTGTACCGTCATAGGCATCGTAGGCGCTTCCAAAAATTTCCTTTGCCACGGTGGCACCCAGTACGCACACCTTTTCCTTGCTCTCGTTGTTTTCTTCTGTAAGGAAATCCCCGATGGCCATTTCCAGATTACTGATGGTGGCATAATTGTCCTCCACACCGGCAATGGTGTAATAGGAAGCAGAGGTCATATCGCCTCCCTCCACCGATGCTGTAGTGGAATAAGAGATCGTAGTTGCAGAGATTCCCGATACAAAAGTCGCCAGATCATCACCGTCTTCACTGGTCAATGTCACGGCTTCGCTCTCTTCCTCCTGTCCGAATCCGAAAAATCCGCCGAAATCCATTCCCCCGCCGGGACCACCGGACATACCGCCGCCGGAACCTCCTCCGGGACCTCCGCCCATATTTGTGACGGTAACGCTTCCTCCACCGCCCGGCATTTCAAAGCTAAAACCACCGCTGTCACTGCTGTCGCAGGAAATATCAATGGCTCCGGCATTCAGGTTCTTGAACTGCTCCGCCACTTCTTCTTTTCCGCCGGTACCGATTGCCAATACCAGCATAATAGTGGCAGATCCTACAACGATACCGATGGAAGTCAGGATCACTTTGAATTTATTCTGTGACAGGTTCAGCCACACCAGATGCAATATTTCGGATAATCTCATATTTTACTTCTTCCCTTCCATTGACCTTACTTTCCCACAGGTCTCCGCTCTACTTCGTAATGCTGCTTTCGATCAATACGGTATCTCCTTCTGCAATATCTCCGGAGATCTCCACGTTAGAACCATCTGACAGTCCTGTCGTTATTTCCTTTTTCACAATGCTGCCATCTGCTGTCTTCACTTTTACATAAGTCTTGTCATCCTCTGTGATAATGGCTCTGCGTGAGACATACAGCACTTCTTCCGTTTGTTCCGTAACGAAAGTTACATCTCCTGTCATGCCCTGGAACAGTCCGGAGACATCCCCTTCTAATGTGACAGTTACGTCATAAGTTATATTTCCACTGGAATCCGATGTCGCATCTCCGATAGCCGTCACATTTGCCGTAAAGATATCTTCCGGATATGCCGTCAATGCAATATTCGCTGCAGATCCCAGAGAGATATCCGTCATGTCATCTTCATCCACCGTTACCGTTATGGTCACTTCGTCCATATCGTATAAGGTAACCAGAGAGGTTCCGGTACTGATCTTGTCTCCGGCCTCCAGCTCCACGCCGGTGATGACACCGTTGTATCTTGCACATACTGCATTACCATCGATATAAGTGCTGAACTCATTCCATTTTTCCAGTGTCTCATTATAGGTTTCCTGCTGATCGGACAATTCCTGCGCAAGATACCCCAGTGCAATGTCATAGGTCTCCTGTGCGGTATTGTAAGCCAGTGTCCGCAGTTTTTTTGTCTCAGCTACGGTCAGTTTTCCCTGCTCCAATTCCCGTTTTGCCTTATTGTAGGCGGTTTCGGCAGTAGTTACATTTTCCTCCGCCTGCTCTACTCTCTGTTCCAGCTCTTCCTTCTGCTGCTCCAGGGAATCTGCCGTGGACTGTGCCTGCTCCGTCAGCTGCGCATAATAGACATATCCGTAAGTATCATCTGCTGCGTCGGTACTGTTCAGGCTGTATTTACAGTTCGACAATACCTGTGCCGCATCCTCATAGGCTGCCGTTACTTCTTCCAGCTGTGCCCGGTAATCTTCCAGACTGCTCTTCGCCTGCTCCAGCGTGCTCTCTGCAGAATCTACCGTATTTTGAAGTTCCTGCAATGTAGTACTGTACTCGGTATCAATATAACTGCCGTAAGCAGTGCTGCTGTCATAAGTGTATTTTGCCTGCTGTTTTGACAGGGTCTGGTCGGCTTCCACCGCCTCCAGATCCGCTTTTGCTTTCTCTACGTCAGACTGCAGTTCGTCTTCCAGGTCGGAGACACTGTCTTCTTCCAGCAGGTACAGGGGATCTCCCTCGGACACCTGCTGCCCCACGGAGACCACTACCTCCGCCACAGTCAGGGTAGAATCGTCACCATTGCTGCCGGAGCTGCTGCCGCCCATATTAAAGATCTGCCCAAACATGTCTAAGCCTCCCTGGGCTCCGCCACCGGAAGCACTCATGCCGCCAAATCCACCGGCTCCAGAGTTGCTGCCGGCAGTACTACCGGAGGAGCCGCCGGAGGAACTGCTGCCGGAAGTATCCGTTCTCTGCAGGGCACTCATATCCAGATCAAAGGTCTGATCCACCGTACCGATGTCCACGGAGCCGGTCTCCGTCACACCTTTGACCAGTGTACCGTATTTTACCGTGGTCTCTTTATAAATGACTTCCGTGTCGGAACCCCCGGAGAGACCAATGGCACCAGCCACTACAGCGATCACACAGACACCACAGACACCTGTGGTGAGCTTGCGTCTTTTCGACCAGCTTTTCCATGATCCAATCCGGCGCATTTGATTTCTTATATTTTCTTTGATCTTTTTCCCATTTTCATTCTGCTTCATAACTGTTCCCAATCATTCCTGTCTGTTTCTCAACATTTGCTCCATCCGCTTGATTTATTGTCCTCCGGGACCGCCCGGCATTCCGCCGCCGAAGCTGCCGGAATCACCACCCCCGGGACCACCCTGGGGCATGTCACCGCCTCCCGGCATCTGCATATCCTCCGACATCCCGAACTCCATATCACTGCCAACTGCGGTATCAGAACTGCTGCCGGAATCGGCAGTCTCCTCCGTACTCTTGACTTCTGCCTCGGAGCTGACCTTACTTGCCAGGTAGATGGTATCGCCCTCTTCCAGTCCTGACAGGATCTCAATGTCCACACCGTTGGTGATACCAGTCTCTACCTCTGCCAGTTCCCTGCCACCCAGTGCTGTCTTACGATAGACATAGGTCTTGCCGTTCTCTTCTACGATCGCCTTACGGGATACATAGAGGACATCTTCTTTTTCTTCGGTAACGAAGATCACATCTGCCGTCATGCCGCCGTAGAGCTGCTCCAGTTCACCTTCCACGCTGATCTCCACAGTGTAGCTTACCGTGTTGCTGTAATCGGAAGTAGCCGTGGTATTGATGGAGAGGATGCTTCCGGTATAGGAATCCTCCGGGTATGCCGTAAAGGTGATATCTACCGCATCTCCAACCTGCAGGTCCACGATATCCTCCTGGGTCACATCCACGGAGATTCTCATGTCATCCGACGTTGCATAGGAAAACAGAGCTCCTGTCGTCGTCAGGCGATCTCCCGCTTCGTAGCTGACCTCTGTGATCACACCATCCTCTGTGGCATAGAGAATACCATCACTTCCGACGAAATCTTCAAAGGCCTGTAACTGTTCTTCCCGTTTTTCTTTCGTCTCTTCCGCTTCCTGTAAGGTCTCCTTCAGATCTTCCACAGCAGCGTTGTAAGTGGTCTGGGCATTCTGCCCGGTGATCACCGCTTCCTGATAGGTCTCTTCTGTATCCAGCTTATCGATTTTTTGCTTTGCCTGTGCCGCTGCCAGCTGGTTCTGCAGATCGGTAATAGCACTTTCATTCTCCGATAAAGCATCCTCTGCCTGCGTCAACGCTGATTTTGCCTGCTGGTATTTGGATCTGGCACTGAGATAACCATTCTGGATCGTCATAAAATTCACTGTATTATCGGTTCCGGCGCCTTCATAACCTTCTTCTGCCGCTTCATAATCTTCCAATGCATCCTGATAATCTTCCTGAGTTTCTGTCAGCTTCTCCTGCAGAGAAGCTGTATTCGCCTGCTTCTGCTCCAGCTGTACCTGCAGAGATGCCACTTTGTTCGTCACGCTGGTCCCGGAAGTATTGCGGATGGATGCCGCATAGGAAGCACTGATCTTCTGGGTATCGTAGTCGGTCTGGGCTTCCAGCAGGGACAATTCATAGGTACTCTCTGCCTCCGCATAGTCTGCCTGCGCCTCCACTACCGCATTTTGCAACAGCGCCCGAACCGCCTCCACGCTGTCTTCCGTGAATTTCAGCAGTTCCTCGCCTTCGGTGACACGCTGCCCGCTGGCGGCGTAGATCTCCTCTATCTTCAGATATTTTTGTACGGTATCATCGTCATCATCACTGTCATCCTCGTCATCATCACTGACGTCCAGAGTCAGATCGTAATCTATGGATTTTGTGTTGTATTCCAGAGAGCCGCTCTCCGTCACACCTACCTTTAAAGTACCACGCTCCACCGTCTCTTCTTTGTAGATCCACTGTTCTTTCTGAAGTAACGGTGCAATAAACACGGTATAGCAGGCTGCCAGGATCAGCAGAAGTAATGCGATCCCCGCCAGGATCAGTTTTTTCTGCTTTTTCGTGAGGGATTTCAGTTTATCAAAATGTGGGCTTTTTAATTTCATGACTGTGTCTGTCCTCCCTGCATACTCTGTCTCTGCTGTAACTGCTCGATCTCTTCCTCCGTCATGCCGAAGACTACGGTGACGGATTCGTTGGCACTTAAACTGTCCTCCTCATCTTCTACATTGATCTGTACCGTCACGCTGTAAGTGACACTGGTACGGCTGCTAGACGAGGATACCGGATCAATGGCTGTGATCACACCGGTATATCCGCTGCCTGTGGAGGACTGCACATAAGCACTGTCGCCTACAGTCAATTTTGTAATATCCGACTGATCTACCGATACGGTGACCGTCAGCTCCTTCGGATTGCTGTAAACGAATACCACTGCATCGGAAGTCAGAGCCTGCTCCGCCCGCACCATGGTCCGCAGGATCGTACCATCCTCAGATGCATAGAAATATCCGTCCCCCACGCTGCTTTCAAACAGTTCCAGATTCTCCTTGGCATCTTCATAAGTACTTTTCAGAGCTGCCAGATCGGACTTAGTTTTTTCCACCGTAGTATTATAATCGCTCTCTGCCCGTTCTGCGCCGGACAGGGAAGTCTCATAGGTCAACTTTGCCTGCGCCAGCTGGATCTCATAATCTTCCTTCGCCTCCGTGACTGCCTGTTGGAGACTGGAAAGCTTTAACTGCAAAGTTTGTAATTCAAAAGCAGCATTAGTTAATGCATCCTCATATTTATCCTCTGCTTCCTCCAAATCTTTCAGATTTTGTTCCAGAATACTGTAAAGAGAAGCTAAAATGCTGGCGTTGGAAGTTCCGCCGCTCTGCATATTAGCGCCGGCTCCGCCACCGATCTGTACCGAACCTCCACCGCCTGTGACCTGCGACCAACTGATACCCCATTCGTCCATCTTGTCCGTCAGTGCTTTCAGGTTCTCATCATAGATTGCCTGATATTCATCTACCTTAAAATAACTCTTATAGGAACCGTCATTTACATAGGATTCATACTCTGCTATATCATCCTCCGCATCCTGCAATTCTTCTTCCGCCCTGGCCACAGCACTCTGCAGACTTGCTACCGTCTCATCATAGACTTCCTTAGCCTGTTGTCCGGTGAGAATGGCACTGTCTCTCGTATACTCCGCTGTGATCAGGTTCTGCTCATATTCGATAGCTCCGGTGCGATACGCAAGCTCCGCATCTTCCAAGGCTCTCTCCAGTTCCTTTCTGGCTTCCTCCACACTGTCCTCCGTAAGCTTTAAAATCTTATCTCCTGCCGTTACCTCCTCCCCGGAGACCGCATAGACTTCCTCAATCTCTAACTCTGTCGTCAGATTTTCCACGTCAAAGCTCGCCTCCGTGATACCGACATTGGTAACACCTGACGCAGCAGTCATATCCTCCGTGAAGGTCAATCCCGACATATTAGCCGGCATGGAAAATTCTGATCGATTGCCGTTTCTATGTAATATCACCACTGCTGCCACCGAACCGCCGCCCAGCGTGAGTACCAGTACCAGCGCAACGATGATCCATTTTTTGTTTTTCTTTTGGGAAAAAATTATCTGCTTGATCTCTTTGTTCTTCACGGCGAACCTCCGATTGCTATTCTGTCCAAATTCCGTTGTTTTCTCAAGTATAGCTGGATTTTGTATTGAAAAAGTGTTCACTCTGTGAAAAATCTGTGTTCTGTAGGAGCTTTTCCCCCTGCTTACGCCTATGCAATTACACAAATAAAGCACAAAAAGAAGGCCCTGTTGGAGGCTGCTTTCGCAGAAGTCTCTAACATGACCCTCTATTATAAGCTTACAGATTCGTGCTATCGCGCTAATATGCCCGGAAAAACAAATCACCTCTTCTGGGAAATACAGATATCCTCCAGATTCTGCGCTCCTTCCGGTCCGATGGGTCTGCCGCCCGTGGTGATGCCCCATCCTGCACGGATCCTGATAATATCGTCGATCTGTCCCTGGGACAACAACGTCTTTTTCCCTAGGATGAAGTTGTTCATCATCAGGATCTTCGCATAATATTCCGTGGTCTCCATGCGGTAATAAGCCTGCATGAGATTGTCACCCCAAGTCAGCGCGCCATGGTTTGCTAACAGTACTGCATTGAATTCCCGGCAATAGGGAGCTACCGCTTCCGGCACTTCCTCTGTGCCCGGCAGAGCAAAATGCACTAGCGGCACACAGCCCAAGGACAGTACCCCTTCCATCAGCACCGGTTCTTCCAGACTGATGCCTGCGCAGGCAAACGCCGTTGCTGTAAGGGGATGTGCATGTACCACACCCTGTACCTTCGGGTTCTCCTTGAATACTCTGAGGTGCATCTTGATCTCGCTGGAAGGCTTGTGCGTTCCCTCCAACACATTCCCGTCCAGATCCAATTTTACCAGCATGTCCTCTGTCATAAATCCCTTAGAAACTCCCGTTGGTGTTGCCCAGATCTCATTATCTCCGACTTTACAGGAGATATTTCCGTCGTTCGCTGCCACGAAGCCGCCCTGATACATCCTGCGTCCTACCTCTAAGATCATCTGTTTTGCCTGTGCATCTGATATATATTCCATACTAATCTCCATTCCGCAGACGATTCCTTCCGTCGGAGGAATCCTCCTTTTCCGTTCCGGCATGCAATAATATATTACCTTATTGCCCTTCTCCTTGTCCAGCTGATATTCCCAATAATCTTTTATGCATGCTTCCTAAACATATTCTTTCGTAACTAATTATCTTTCCCTAGGTATTGTACCAAGTCGCTGGTGCGACAGCCAGCCCTAAGTACATCAAACTACCACTTTTTTACCTGTCAATACTGCATTATATCTTTAATCTCACCTTCCTTTAATTGCAGTCTTTTTTCGGTCTCCTTATATTTCACCACAGTATCCACATCCGAATATGCAGTAAAAACGGCACCAGTGATTCTTCCGTCTTTCCAGCTCATGGAAAGTTCCAGATTTCCTATCAGATGCATTCCCCGTACGGCGCCGGTCTTCCATGCAGCCGGCAATGCAGGGAGAAGCAGGATTCTCTCCTCATTGCTCTGAACCAGCATCCCATTCATGGCAGCGCAGATCCCAAAATTGCCGTCAATCTGGAACGGAGGATGTTTGTCCAACAGATTAGGATAGGTCGAGACCTCCAACATCTTCCGGATGTTGTCATATGCTGCTTCAGCGTTCCACAGGCTGACATAGTGATTCGTGATCCATGCCCTACTCCATCCGGTATGTCCGCCGCCGTGGGACAGGCGGTATTCCAGGGTCTTGCGGCAAGCCTCAGCCAGTTCAGGGGTGCCGTCTGCAGTAATCTCTCCGGCGGGGTACAGCCCATACAGATGGGAAATATGGCGGTGTCCGGGTTCTGTTTCCTCGTATTCCTCCATCCATTCCATCAGGCGTCCGTCACTGCCGATCCTGTTGGGCGGCAGTCTGTCGTACATTTTGCGGATTGTTCCCATCAGTTCCTTTATGTCACCGGCTTCCGGAATCTCACAGGCTTCCGGTACCTGTTCTCCCAGTTCCTTCCAGGCTCCCAAGCATCCTTTGAACAGATCCCTCAGAATCTGATTGTCCATGGTTGCACCGATACAGCAGCATCCTTTTTGTCCATTCGGCAGGATATATGTATTCTCCGGTGAAACAGAAGGATTTGTCACCAGATATCCGTCTTTTTCTTCCAGATAATCCACAAAGAATAGTGCTGCCTCTGCCATGACAGGGAAAGCTTCCCGTAAAAATACCAGATTCTTTGTATAGCGGTAATGCATCCATAGGTGCGTACACAGCCATGCTGCTCCCATCACCCAATAAGTCCCGGGATACCATGTATCCTGTGGTGCGGTATCTCCATGAATATCCGTATTGTGATGCGCCACAAATCCCCGGCACCCATACATTTCTCTGGCGGTATATCTGCCGTTCTTCTGCACCTTTTTTAACAATTCAAATAAGGGAATATGACACTCTGACAGATTGCAGTTTTCCACATGCCAGTAGTTCATCTCTGTATTGATATTGATGGTATACTTACTGTCCCATGCTGGGAAAAATTCACAATTCCAAAGTCCCTGCAGTGTGGTCGGCAGCCCTCCCTCCCTGCTGGCAGCAATCGTAAGATAGCGTCCATAATCATAGAGCAGCTTCATCAATCCCACGTCTTCTGTCTGTTCTGCATGCTCCTGCTTCCCTTTCCGAAGTCTCTCAAGGCGCAGATCCGTAGGCAGATTCTCGTACCGCTCTGCGCCTTCTACTTCAAACACAAAACGGTCATATAAAGATTTATGATCTGCCACATGCTCTGCTTTAAGGGTATCATAAGACAGAAGCATCGCCGCCTTCAGGCGCTGATCCATTTTCTCTGCCAGAAGTGTTTGCATTGCCATCTGGTATAGGAACTCTGTTCTTGCAGAGCCAGTCAATTCTTCATCCAGCCCCACAGGCAGTTCCCTACCAGCTTTCAGATACGCCTCCGCATACCGATCCTTTTCTGGTATACTGTAGTGATAAGTGGAATCTGCGGTAAACCACAGCACCACTTCCTCTGCCCCTTCTGCCTTCAGACATTCCCCCTGGGTCAAAATCCGTCCGCCAGTAGACACAGCACGCAGTTCCATGGCAAATTCATATCCGCCTCTTCCCAGATTGCCATAAAGTCTTATGCCATTCTCTCCAACCTTACAAGTTCCGTCAAACCAGCTTTCTCTTCGAAGCTTCGCTAAAAAATTCACTTTCCCCTTGCCCCTTGTGCGGAAACGCATCACCAGACAGTCCGCCGGGTGAGAGGCAAATATTTCCCTCTCATATATACTGTCACCAACAGTGAACTCTGTCCGGCAGATTGCCGTTTCCAGATCCAGACATCTCTCATAATGTTTTGTTCCTTCACAGAGGATCATATCCCGCAGTTTACCGCTTTTCCGTTCTCTGCCGCCTTCGATTCCATCAAAGAAAAATTGTACATCCCCAAGTGTCTGATAAGGATGCATTCCTTCCGGGCAGGCCGATAATGCGGTCTCCATCAGATGCTCAGCCTCCGGAATTCTGCCGTCCCGAAGGAGCTGTCGTATCTTCGGCAGATTTTCTTTTGCATCGGGATTGTGACGGTTTACAGGTCCACCCAGCCAGATGCTCTCTTCATTTACCTGGAGCCGTTCTCTGTCCGTACCTCCGTAGACCATGGCACCGATTCTGCCATTTCCTATAGGAAGAGCTTCTTCCCATTCCGATGCCGGATGATCATACCATAACCTACTCATGCCATTTCTCCTTTTTTCCTGTTATTATATATTTTTTTGCACACATTTCCCTGATCCTGACTGTATTCTAACATGTTTTTCTTAACAGCAAAAGCATCCGCTTATCGCCGATGCTTTTGCTCCTGTTCTTATCAGCTGCCTTATTCTGTTACCACACCTTTTTGTAACATAATATTGGCATATAGTGCACTCTCTCCGGTTGCAATAATGGCATAGACCTTTTTTGCCTCCTCATAGAAGGCAAAGCGCTCGATCTGTCCAATGGCACTGCCACCTCGGGAATCGTGTTTTGCGATGATTTTTTCATAATTCTCCCAGATCGGCGTCTCCACCGGATCCCCAGGCATCACCTCCATCAGATTCAACGGATGCTCCACATAACTATCCAATGGAAACACCTGCAAAATGGCATCCAGAATCTCAGTCGTGCCATGTCCGTCCATCCGAATCACGATTGCATCCTTCCCCATGGACTCAGCCGGAAAATTACCGTCTGCGATAACCAGTCTGTCACTGTGTCCCATTTCACAAAGTACCTTTAATAACTCGGGAGATAATATCTTCGGAATTCCTTTTAACATGCGCTTACCCCTTTCATGACGTGATTTCTCCGTCCACATCCCATAGATCCTGCCAGTCGGTTGCTCCGGGCCACAGAAATACCTGACCTTTGATCAGGCGGCAATTCTTGTCTGCTTTCCGGATCATCTCCATCTCTTCCACTGTCAAGGGATCTTCTGTGATGCATTTCAGATTATCCACATATTGATATTCCTTTACTGAAAAAGGAATCGGAATCTGTCCTCTCTGTACCGCCCACTTTAGGCAGATCATAGCAGGATGTACGTGATGATGCTCTGCAATCTCCATAATCTCCGGCATCCTGGTATCTGAAATATCCTCTGCCGTCCGGTCTCTCTCCGGTCTGGAGGGCGATCCGATGGGACAATAACCGATGGGTTGAATCCCCTGTGACAGTGCATAGTCATACAATTGCGGCTGCTGAAATCCGGGATGCAATTCCATCTCTAAGAACATCGGCTGAATCCTGCACAACGGCAATACTGCCCGAAGTTTCGGTACTGTCATATTAGACATACCAATGTATTTTACCCTGCCTTCTTCCACCAGTGCCTCACACTGTCTCCAGGTATTCAGAAATTCCGTCACAGAAAACGGTCTGGAATCCGGATTACGGGAATCTCCGTCACAGCCGGGAGCATGATAATTGGGAAAAGGCCAGTGCACCAGATACAGATCCAGATAAGATACCCGCAGATCCTTCAGGCTCTTCTCACAGGACTCCTTCACTCTATTGTGCATATCATTCCATACTTTAGAGGTGATAAACAAATCCGCTCGATCCACGATTCCTTCTTTCAGGACACGCTCAATGCTCTCTCCGATACGATTCTCATTCTGGTATACGGAAGCACAGTCGATCATACGATATCCTGCCCGGATGCCGCCATATACAGCTTCTGCAATCTGATCGCTGTTATATTTATCGGATCCGAAGGTTCCGAGTCCGATTGCCGGTACCTTAAATCCGTCCACCAGAGTCCGCTTTGGGATCCGGTTCTGTTCTATGATTTCTGCCATATGATAACCTTTCTTCCCTTAGTCTTCGGGAAATACCACTGCCACCTTGCCACAGTTTCCACTTGCCATCAGTCTGTAAGCTTCCCCTGCCTGCTCCAGAGGGAATTCGTCCGTGATCAGATCTTCCGGATGAATTCCCCAACGCACCAGTCTTTCTACCAGTTCTTCCATTCTCCACAGCGAGGTTACCCAGCTGCCGTAGATTGTCTTCTGACCATGAATAATGTCCGGACTGGGGTTAAAAGTACAGGTGCCTCCCTCTCCCACGAATGCGATCCTGCCCCATTCTCTGGTAGCACGGATTGCCAGCCGTCTTCCTGGATCACTGGCGCTGGCATCGAACGCTCTCTCCACACCATTGCCGTTTGTTACTTTCATGATCTGATCATAAGCCTCATCCGGTGCAAATACATAATCAGCCAGTCCCATCTTCTTCGCCAGTTCAATACGGTACGGATTCGTCTCTACGCCGATGAGCATATTGGCTCCCAGTGCTTTTGCCAACATCAGTGTTGCCAGACCGACAGGTCCCAGACCGGTTACCAATACTGCATCATTGCCGCTGACACCTACCTTTTCGATAGCCTCATATACGGTACCGAAACCACAGGCCACCTGTGCTCCATCCTTGTAGGTCAGCTCATCTGGCAATGCAATCAGATCCTTCTCATCTGCCAGAATATACTGTGCCATGCCACCGTTTCTCTGCCATCCGTATGCCTGACGGAATTTACTCTTGCAGGAAATATAGTAGCCTCTTCTGCAATCGTTACATACACCACATCCTGAAATGTGATAAATAATAACACGGTCGCCCTTCTTGAATCTCTTCAAGCCTTCGCCTTCCTCTACGATCAGACCACAAGGTTCATGACCTGCCACAGTTCCGGGAATATAGCCTTCCGGACCTTTTCCCACATGTTCTCTGTAGATGCAGCGGATATCACTGCCGCAGATAGTTGTAGCCATTGCCTTGACCACAACCTGTCCATGTCCCGGCTTCGGCATATCGAATTCTCTAAGTTCTACTGTGCTGTTGCCCGGAAGAATTGCTCCCATCATCTTTTTCTGTTTCATTTCCTGTCTGTCCATCTGTTAACCTCCTTAAAAATAAAATGTTATATGTTCTTCTGTCATATTTTCTCCCTGTGTGGGTTGCTGTGATACATCCATTCTAATCCCACAAATATACGATTAATAGACATATTTGCGACATACGTTGTGTATTTTTGTCGTATTATCGCACTTTTTTAATTGACTTTTTTCTTTACCGTTGCTACACTTAATATCATCGGATAGGTCACGGTAAATCCGGACAGCAGGAGGCTCCATGAATCAGACAACGAACAATACCATCTATGGTCTCGATGTGAAAACCACTATCGACAACACAACTTTTCTAATTCTGAATATTGCTTTCGAACACTTTTTCAAGCCACTGCCACGCCACAGCCACGGTAACAACAGCTATGAACTGCACTACATCCCTAATGGGCTCGGACAGGCAGTCATTGATGGCAGTTCTTATGAGCTTACGCCTGGCACACTATATATGACAGGCCCCCATGTAGAGCACGAGCAGATTCCAAGCCCTATGGATCCCATGACAGAATATTCTATCTATTTTCAGTTGCAGGAAGAAGATGCTCTCCTCGTTTTTTCCGGCAGCACTGCGGACAAATTTCTGAAAAAAAGATTCTGGATTGGTCCGGATACCCAGAATCTTGGTGTACTGATGGAGCAGCTCTTCTATGAATTAAAATATAAATATACCGGTTACATGATTCAGGTAGAGGCTCTGTTACAACAGTGTCTTGTAAAAGTTGTCCGTAATTACGAGGGAAACCGTTTCTCTAAACAGCACTTTGCTCCCTCCAATCTCATTGACGGTAAGACCTTGATCATCGAACGGGCCTTTCTCTATCATTACGAGACCATTACTCTGGAAAACCTGGCAAAGACTCTTGGGTTAAGTGTCCGCCAGACGGAACGGTTCCTAAAAAAATATTACGGCAAGACCTTTCAGCAGAAAAAACAGGAAGCCCGAATGTCTGCGGCAAAAATCTATCTGACAGACAAACGCCTGAGCATCACGCAGATTGCGGAGAAACTGAATTACTCCACATCCCAGCATTTCACCCAGGCGTTTAGACAACATTACGGCATCACTGCCAATGAATACCGCAGGCAGCTCCAGGATCCGGTGGATTAAATCCAGATCCTGCGCAGTTCTCCCTGTTTTAGATAATAACATGCATCGTATTGCAATACCGGGCAGGAAATTCTGACCTCCTGATCCTCATAAGCTTCCAGTTCTGCTTCCAGTATCTTCTTTTCCAGATCCCATGCAAGTCTTCGGATGCAGACTCTTGTTCTGGCCATCAGACCATCCACACTGCCCTGCTTCCACTCCTCCGGAAGTGCCGGCAGGAATTCGATCTCTCCCCGTTCGGAATACACCAGTGCTTCATGTATGATTCCTTGCAATCCCAGAATCGTATCCGTGCAATAGACCCCTCTGCAGCGATCCGTATTATGATCCGTCAGCAGGCTGCTGTAAAAAATATCACTTTGCACCAGCAGGCGCAAGATTTCTCCCAGGCTCCTGCCATCCTTCAGTCTGGCAGCCACCAGTCCCTTGTGGATCCAACCATGAGAGGCAGTATCATCTTTTCCGGCATTCCCGACATTCCGGTTCCTGATGGCCTGCCTGCAGCTTTCCGCAAGTCCCACATTATGCTGTGTCTCTACTCCGGGCCATGCGCAATAGAGATGGCTGATATGGCGGTGCTCATGATTGTCATGCATCTGTGGCAGTGACCATTCCTTTAATCCACCGGTCTCATCCATCTGGTATTCTGGCAGCTTTGCGGCAAGCTCCCTGCTGGCTGTCAGCCACTCTCCCGACCGTTCATCGCAGATCCTCTCTTCCAGTTCCCGGATCATGCGTAATACATCTGACGCCGCCGCAATGTCCATGGCTGCATTGGCAGTGATCGTACTGGAATAGCCGTTTGGATGATTCTCCGGAGAATAAGAGGGAATGATCAGGTATTTTTCTCCCTCCTCCAGAGCTGTCTTTCCTTTCTTATAATGAGGCTGTCCCTCTCTGTCGGTATAATATTCTGGGGTACACAACTGTTCCCAGAAATGAAACGTCTTCCACAGCAGGGGGCGCAGAATCTCCTGTTCCAGATCCAGGCTTTGTTTTCCGCAGACTTTGGCCAGATCCTCTGGCAGTGGGATCTGCCGGTTACCAAAGCACTGCCAGTACTCAAAGATCGGCACCATCAGCCAGGAAGCCCCGGCATTCCAGTACTGGAAAGGATAGTCAATATCATACTCTACCATAATTGCCCGATTACCGTCGGTATTCACCGGTGCCAGCAGGGCATCCCACATGCCGTAAACAGCTTTTGCATTCTCCTTCCAGTCCCCGATCTGGCGGAGGATAAAATACATATATCCCCAGGCCGCTTTTTCCATGTGCCCGGTATTCATACCAGAGACCTGAATATTCACATTGGCATCCATCGTATAGGCTCCGCTCCAGCCGGGATTCCATTCCCCTGTCCACAGTCCGCACAGCCTCGGTGCAGAATACCCGGCGCAGGCAGCCTGCACATATCTGCCTGTCTGGTAGATCTGTTCCATCAGTTTCTGCAACATCTGCGGCGTATTTTTCTGCCGCTGTAACAGTTCCGTATTGGTCTCCTTTTCTACGCCTTCCTCTCCGGAATCCGCTGTCTGTTCTCCCAGATGAAAACTTACTGTACCATAGGTCTCCCTCTGCTGTTCCTTCTGCAGTGCCAGCGCTCTCTCATAATCCCAGCTGCCTTCTTTTGTACGGTATTTCGCCACTGCGCTCTTCAGGTCTGCCAACACTGCATCGATGGTTTCCTGTGCTTTCACCCCCGGAAAATCTTCCATTTCTCCCATTTCAACCTGGGCAACCGTCTTCGCCAGGATCCAGACTGCCTGTGCTCCCCGGATGTGGATTTTTTTGCTGCCTTCCGTCTGTTCCACATTTCTGCTTCCTCCTGTATGCAGGATCCGTACCATGGTCACATACCCCTTATCCTGCAGCTCGCTTTCCACAAATACCGGATAATGCGCTGCCTGTCCGAGATAAGTACCCGCCTTGTCATAGACCAGTTCATATTTCATATTTACTTCCGATCCGGTTCCCCACTTTTTTACTCCGAATTTTGGCAGCGTCTCCAGCGGATCTATGGAAAGTATCAGTTCGGGAAGTGTCTTCTTTCCGCCTGCCAGATACTGTGTCACAACGCAGTCCTCTCTGGAGACAAATGTATGCCGACTGAAGTCCCCGGTCTTATCCCGATAGTCCATAATGACCTCCCCGGTCTCTCCTACCATCCGGCAGCTGTATGCTTCGAGCTCCTGCTGTGGTGTCGTGATCCGAAGCTGCATCCCCGGATGGTAGGCATACAGGTAAGTTCTTTTTCTGCCGTGTACATTCCAGGTAGCATCCATATGCAGCACTGCCTGTCTGGCCTCCTGCAACTCACTTCCCACTTCCGGCGGAGTCATTCTGGGTTCTTCTGTCGGCATCAGCAGTTCTATATTCTGATAGGTCAGTACCTCTTCATAGGGATCACAGGAACAGATCACTCCGCTGTGTCCATTGCCTGCCACCAGTCTCTCCTGCCAGATTTCACCGGTTTTCAATTTTATTTTCTTTTCGTTCATTTGTCTTCTCCTCGTTTTGAATGCTTTGTATTCTATTTTGAAATATGTTATAATCTGCGTGTTATCTGAATATTACCTTACACGTGAGGAACCTGGTATGTATCAAGTAATCATCGTAGATGATGAACCCCGTATTCTGGAAGGGATCATTCATCTTTTTCCCTGGAACAACTTCGGCTTTGAAGTCGTTGCTTCCTTTACCAATGGGAAAGAAGCCCTGGAATATATCAATGCCCACCCACAGGTGGATATCGTTATGACCGATATCCAGATGCCTGTCATGACCGGTATCGAACTGTCTCAAAAACTGAAAAACGAAGATATCATCGTCATCTTTTTCAGCGCCTATCAGGATTTTGAATATGCCCGGGCAGCAATTATCAATCATGTCACGGACTACCTGATCAAACCAATGAAATATGACGCCATGTCTGCCTGCTTTGAACGCATCCGGAAAACCCTGGACGAACGGGAGAAGGGCCATTATCTGCCTTACGAAGCCAATGCAGACGAGGCGGATTATGTGACGATTGTGAAAAACTATATCAAATCTGATTATAAGACCGCAACATTGGAAGCAGCCGCTTCTCTGGTACACTACTCACCGGCTTATCTTTCTTCTGCTTTCAAGACGGATACCGGTGTCAGTTTCTCCCGTTATCTGCTACAGGTGAGGATGGAACAGGCCATGCAGATGCTGTCGGATCGTTCCGTCAAATTTTACGAGATTGCAGATGCCGTCGGCTATCTGAACCCCAAAAATCTCACCCGTAATTTCAAGGAATATTACGGAATCACACCACAGGAATTCCGTGCAGGGAAACAGCCGGAAGTAACTCCTGAGAACAGAGGATCGTTATCATGATGCACCGATTTTTCTTAAAACGCTTAAAAGTATGGAGTTCTCTCCTGTTAATCCCTACCGGTCTTTTGTTTATATGCATCATGATCCTTACCGCAACCTCCCAGCTACAGACCATCAAAGAGACCACCCAGTCCACTACGGATGATCTCTGTCTGAATCTGGAAAGTACCATGGATGTTTGCACTTCCCAACAGGAAATGATCACGCTGAATTCCCAGTTGCTCTTATCCATGCGCAAGATTCTCTACAACAGAGAGACTACTTACACCGACTATGTCTTCCTAAACAGTATAAAGACCTTCCTCGGCAGTATCTCCGCCTCCCATCCACTGGTGGACAGCCTTTATCTTTATCTGGATGACAATAATATCTTTTTCTCTTCTGACAAGACGATCCGTTTTCTGAGCAGCGATGTGGACGCCGGTTGGTATGATATCTATACCTCCCTTCCGGAAGATCAGGACACCTATATTGTCTCCAGGGAAATGAAGACATCCACCTCATCAACATCAGAAAATGTACTGACGGTATATAAGCGTTTTTCTTATCTGGATGGTGTCATGGTATCCAACCTTTCTCTGAAAGAGCTGGAAAAAATGATGTCTGCAAAATCCACATCCTGGAAACACGGTATGTTTCTTCTGGACAGCGGGCAGAATCTTCTGGCTTCTCAGGGGTTTTCTTCTGTTCCCGACTTTTCTGAAGTGGATCTTTCCACACTGACGGATGGCTTTCACTGGGAAAAGGTAGATCATCATTTCTATCTTACTTATATGATATATCAACCCACCTACCGGTATTATTCGGTGCAGCTGGTTCCTGTTTCCGCCATTATTCTCTATTGTGCACAGAATCTGCTGTTGCCACTGATCATGTTACTGTTTGCCCTGTTCATTATCTTCCTGTTCTCTTATCAGATCACAAGGGATAATTTCCGGCAGATCCAGTCAGTGATTGATCTGTTCGGTAATGCGGAAAAGGGGATCTACCCTGCTGAAAAAGATTCTCCGGCAGACCAGCCGGATGACGAATACAGCCTGATCATGAACAATGTCATCCGCATATTCTTAAATACCACATTTTTAAACAGCCAGCTGGCAGAGCAGAAATACAAAAAACAGGCTGCGGAGCTCAGCGCCCTACAGTTACAGATCAACCCACATTTTATGGTCAACACCCTGCAGACTCTGGATTTTGAAGTCTACAAGATAGCAGGCGGTCCTTCCACCGCCAATACGATCATCAGCAATCTGTCGGATATTCTCTCCTACTCTCTGGCCAATCCACAGGTTTCGGTATCGATTCAGGATGAGATCACTTATATTCACAAATATGTGGAAATACAGAGGTTCCGCTTTCCCGACAGTTTTTATTACTTTGAAGAAATCGACAATTCTGTACTGCCGCATGCGTTTAAGCGTCTCCTTCTTCAGCCGCTTTTAGAGAACAGTATCAGTCACGGACTGCGTCCCGGCAATCGCCAGGGAATGGTAAAAATTAAGATTTTTAAACGGGATGATTGGATCCATATATCAATAACCGACAATGGTGTGGGAATTCCAAAAGACAAACTTCAGAAGCTGAGATCAGATCTTATGTCAGACGCTTCCATACGTATCGGACTCGACAACGTGAACAAGCGTCTGACACTGACCTATGGTTCTGAGAGCACTCTTCATATTTACAGTAAAGAAGGACTCGGAACCTGTGTGTTTTTCCGCATTCCGGTTCAGCTTTAACCCTTCAGACCACTGGTGGCAATGCCTTCCACAAAATACTTCTGTGCAGCGAAGAACAGTATGATCAGCGGCAGAATGGACAGGAAGGACATTGCCATTACTTTATTCCACTGAACCACGGATTCTGCATCCAAAGACAGTCTCAAAGCCAGAGACAGGGTATATTTTTTCACAGAGTTAATGTAGATCAACACGTTTGTATAATCATTGTAAGTCCACATGAACTGAAACAGACCTGCGGAGAAAAGTGCCGGTTTCATCAGTGGCACAAGGATCTTCACGAATACCTTCAGATCACTGCAGCCGTCAAGATAAGCAGATTCATCCAGTTCTCTTGGCAGTCCGCGGATAAACTGGATCAGCATAAACACAAAGAACGAGTTCACGGACAGCAGACCCTGTAAGTAAAACGGCCAGTAAGTATCCACCAGTCCCAGCTTATTGAACATTGCATAACGTGGGATCATAACTACCGCTCCGGGAAGCATCAGTGTGGCAATCAGAATACCAAACAAAATCTTTTTTCCGGGGAACTGGTATCTGGCAAATCCATAAGCGACAATCGCACTGGATAATACCGTAAATAACGTAGTGATGATCGTCATCACAAAGCTGTTTTTGAAAAATGTAGTATAAGTTATTTTGCTGTTCACATGCCAGCCGTCAATATAGCTCTGGAAGCTGAAGGATGACGGCAGCAGTTTGACAGATCCGAAGATCTCCGCATTGCTCTTGAAGGTTGCGAAGAACATCCAGATGATCGGATACAACATTGCCAGTCCGATCAGAAGTACTACTGTGTAGGTCACCCAGGATACGCTGTTTCTCTTTTTAAGCTTTTTTCTCATCTTAGGTTCCTCCTAAAAATCGTTTCCATCTTCGTAATATACCATCATGGAAGAGAATCGGAATAAAATCATCGTAACGATCATGATCATAATGAAGATCACCCAGGAAATTGCGCATGCATATCCCATTTTATAGAAAGAGAATGCCTCCGTGTACAACTTCATTCCCAACACGTAGGTAGATTTTAACGGGCCTCCGTTGGTAATGACCAGTGAGCTGGTAAAGCTTTGTAATGCTGTGATCGTCTGCATGATAATATTGAAAAATATAATAGAGGAAATCTGTGGCAATGTAATCTTAACGAATTTCTTCCAGCTGCTGGCTCCATCGATATCCGCTGCTTCATACAGATCCGCCGGTACATTTTTCAGGGCTGCCAGGAACATAACGAAGGAAGATCCAAACGTCCACAGTTGCAGTAGAATGATCGTCGGTAATGCTGTCTTGGGATCTCCCAGCCAGTGCAGGGTCGGCAGATGGATTGCTTTCAACAGGGAATTGATAATACCCTCCTCCTGGAACATCAGCTTCCAGAGAATGGCAATACCGATGCTGCCGCCGATCAGAGACGGGATATAATAAATTGTACGAATGAAATTGATTCCTTTCATGTTTTTATTCATAACCAGTGCTACGATCAGAGCCACTGTTAATTTTCCGGGTACAGTAAATATTGTGTATATCAAAGTAACTTTTACGGAATACCAGAATTCATTATCCGCCGTAAATAATTTCACATAGTTGGCCAATCCGATCCATTTCGGAGAGGACATGATATTATATTCTGTAAAGGAATAGAACAGGGATGCAACAAAAGGATATACCTGCAGTCCGATCAATCCGATCAGCCAGGGGGCAATGAATACCAGTCCGATCCACTGCTTCCTTTTTATTTTTTTCTTTTTCGGTGTCATGTAGAGTACCTCCGCCTCGTAAATGTCTGAGGTATCCCGAAATCCTTCAGGATACCCCAGTATCATTTCTGTGTAGTACGAATCCGAAACTGATCCGGGATTACTTGGATGACAGATAATTGTCCAGAAGGCTGATTGTTGACTTGGCAACGTCTTCAGGAGTACCCTGTCCGTAAGCAACCTGAGTAGCTGCATCCTGCAGAATCGCCGTTACTTCTTCCTCTGTGGTCAGCCCCAGATCATTGGTTCCTGTATAGGTCTGGATAATATCCACGCTATCCTTGGCGATGCCTTCCAGAATGCCCAGTTCTGTACATGCTTCCTGCCCTACACTGGTAGGAGGTACGGAACGGACTGTCTTCAAGATCTTGGCTGCATCTGCATTGTTGTAGAAGTAGTTTAAGAACATCATGGCTTCTTCCTGATGTTCGCTCGCACCGCTGACACACATATACTGAGGTGCATTGCAGTACCAGCCTTCATCTTTGGCATTTGTCATAACTGGAAGCTTGCCTGCCGCAAAGTTTCCATCGGGACATGCTGCCTGCAAAGTCTCTACTGTAGAGGAGTATCCGAATGCTGCCACATATTTCTGGTTGATCCAGTTAGGATCTGTTCCCAGATCTGCGCCGTATGCGATAACAGTAGACATAGGTGATGCAACGCCTTCATCATACAATGTCTTAATGTAGTTCAGTACCTCCACCAGATCTTTTTCCTCGAAACCTCTCTTCTTGGTCTCATTTACCAGAACTGTGCTGCCGGTCAACTGCTGTAAGTAAGGGCGGACGATCATGGTATTCAGCTCAGAACTTCCCATGGTCAGCAGATACATATCCTTGTCATACTCCTTGACCTTCTTGCCCATTTCTACAATATCGTCCCAAGTATAATCACTACTGAAGTCAACGCCGATCTCATCAGCTACCTTCTTGTTGTAGATCAGTGCATGTCCGGAAATACCGGTCGGTACACCATACTGATGTCCGTCGAACTGTCCGTTGTTCTTTAAAATAGATTCTTCGAAGGTAGACAGATCAAAGACATCTGAGAAATCTTTGAAGTCTGCAAAGTATCCTGCATTGGATTCTACATAGCCGGGCATCCAACCGGTTCCCATCTGGAAAATGTCAGCTACCGTACCGGATACCAACTGTGCTGTCAGCTTTTCCTGATAACCATCACTGCTGCCGTACTCCGCTTCTATCGTGATCCAGGGATATTCCTGCTCGAACTTGTCGATCACATCCAGTGTTGCCTGCGCTCTCTCATCACCGCCCCACCACATGAAGCGCAAAGTTACGGGATCATGGTTC
>ERZ1504275.316-NODE-316-length-16584-cov-3.627987_pt1 | contig 16584 bp, 7 predicted proteins | sample MGYA00571873_ERZ1504275 | MGnify/ENA primary metagenome ERZ1504275 (study PRJEB39906, sample SAMEA3182102) | gut metagenome | biome: human; feature: gut; material: Stool; isolation source: human stools | place: Canada | collected 2013-02-18 ...
TAATTCGTAAAATAAAGCAGGTTATTACCTGAGAAGTACAATCTCAAATTCTGGATATGCACTTTTTGCATCAAGTTTTTTGGGAATGTATATCCTAATTCCACAGTCTGTAACTTCACATAGTTGCCACTCTCAACATAACGGTCGGAAACAAAATAATTGTTACCCTCAAATGTCATGCGCGGAATGGAAGTATTCCTATTGTTTTCAGTCCATCTATCCAAGAACGAACGATCCCAGTTATCAACACCAGCATTTCTTTCAGCTTGTTTGGCATTATAAATCTTATTACCAAAATTACCCTGCAAATCAATTGACAAATCAAAGCCTTTCCAAGCGGCAGTTATACCCAAACCACCGATAAACTTCGGAGTAGGAGAGCCTAAATCCGTACGGTCTTCAGCAGTTATATATCCATTGCCATCCGTATCTGCATAAATCAGATCACCCGGAGCTACATTTGCCTGATACTTCTTCTTCGCATCACCGGAAGCAGCCGCAGCCATCGCATTATACTGCTCAATCTCCTCATTACTTTGGAAAATACCAATAGTCTTGTAACCATAAAAATACTTGATTGGCATTCCTTCTTCTGTCATATGAACACTTTTTCCGGAACCTATATCCCCACTGGTGATACGTTTACCTCCCAAATTAGTCACCTCATTCTTAATTGTAGTTCCAGTCAAGCGGATGCCATAACGAAAATCCTTAAACGAGTCTTCCCATTTCACCGTAAAATCAAGTCCAGAGTTACGTACTGAGCCCACGTTTGTTTCTACAGAGGCAAGTCCTACAGAAGCAGGAACATCCACATTTACCAACATTTCTTTTGTATCTCTTCTGTAATAGTCAAACTCTAAAGAAAAGCGATTATTGAACAAGCCTAAATCAAAACCAAGATCCAACTGCTCTGAACGTTCCCAATGGATTTGTGTATTATAAAGAGAAGTTACAGTACCACCAGAATAATAATCACCACCAAATACAGCATCATAAGTAGGGGCTACATTAGCCAATGCATAATATTTGTCATTACCAATCTTATCATTACCAATTTGCCCCCAGCTACCTCTAATCTTCAAGTTACTCAACCATTCAACATTATCTTTAATAAAAGCTTCTTCAGAAATCCTCCATCCGGCAGCTACTGACGGAAAATATCCCCAACGGTTATCCGGTCCAAACTTCGAAGAGCCATCGGCACGTATAGAAGCCGTCAACAAATATCTGTCCATTAAAGCATAGTTGGCACGGAACAAGTAAGACATCATGGCTTCATGTTTTCCATTATTCTCAAGTCCACGTGTATCGCTTGAAGACTGATCCAAATACCAATAGTCTTCCACTTCTGAGAAGAAATTACGTCCTGACCCGCCTAACTTTTCATTAGTGTATTTTTGAGCAGTAATACCACCCAAAAGATTCAGACGATTTTTATCATTGATTTGCCAATCATAAGTCAAGATATTCTCCCACAGCCAAGTAAAATCTCTAGTCCATGTTTTAGACAAGCTGTTCTCATCTACCTTTTGATACTCCGAGATATAATACTTAGGAGTAAAATTACGACTTCTACCATTAATATAATCAATGCCCAAGCTGGTCTTAAAATTCAACCCTTTAATAACTTCCCAATTCAAGAATGCACTACCCACAATTCTATCTTTCCAATTATCACTATTCATATAATGGAGGGTAGCAAGCGGATTAGCAGTAGATGCCACCTGAGGATCGGAGAAATTACCATTCTCATCATAAGGAGTAATGATAGGACTCAGTTTATAAGCAGATTTTACAACTCCCTTATTTTCATTTTTTGTATGACTGAAAGAAGCCGATAAGTTATGCCCGATAGTCAAATGTTTGTTTATTTTATATGAATTATTGGCACGCAAAGTAAAACGGTCATAAGAATTTTCCTTTATGATACCATCCTGTTGGAAATATCCGGCACTCAAATTATAACGTACCTTTTCTGTTCCGCCACTAACAGCAACTTGATAATCACGGACAGACGCTACTCGGAAAATCTCATCGAACCAATTGGTCCCTTTTCCGAAAGAAGCCGGGTCATCATAAACAAGACCGCCATCTGGATTAATATTCAAGTTAGCTTCATTTTGCAGCATAGCATATTCAGAAGCCGTACACATCTCAAACTTACCGCTATTTTGGAACTGAAATCCTTCACTGGCAGTAATGTTCACCTGTGCTTTACCTTCAGCACCTTGCTTGGTGGTAACAATGATTACACCGTTAGCACCGCGAGAACCATACATGGCAGTAGCAGAAGCATCCTTCAATACCTCCATGGACTCAATATCATGGTTACTCAGGAATGATATATCGTCCATAAACATTCCATCAACCACATAGAGCGGATTGCTATTATTAGTAGTACCGATACCACGAATGCGCACTTCAGGAGAGCTACCCGGAGCACCGCTTGCAGAGATAAATACACCGGACACACGACCTTGCAACGCGTTAGCCACATTAGGTGTAGAAATCTTTTTCAAATCATCGCTCTTGATAGAACCAACAGCACCGGTCAAGTCTGATTTACGCTGTACACCATAGCCTACAACTACAACTTCATCGATCAACATATTGTCTTCTTGCATTACTACATTAATAGTAGTACGACCATTCACTGCTATTTCTTGGTCTTTCATACCAATATAGCTATAAAGCAAGACAGCGTTACTGGGAACATTGGTAATCTTATAATCACCATCAAGTCCAGTAACGACTCCTTGCTGAGGAGCCCCCTTTACCGAAACTGTAGCACCAATAACAGTCATTCCCGTCTTGTCGGAAACGACACCCGAAACCGTAATTTTGTTCTGCGCCATCGAAACAACGGCAAACAGCAACATCACACATGTAATTAATAAATTTTTCTTCATTTTGTATTGATTTAAAATTCTTTTGCAAAAGTATAGGAGCAATTGATGTATGTCAAAAAACAAACTACCACAAGATTACCACAACCTACTCAAGCACTACAACGTAACTACTACAGCATTGTATAAAATACTAATTCCCAATAATATACACTAGGAAGTTATTTAAAAAATTATTCAGACTGCAGGCCTATCCAAATAGAAATATGCTGTTGAAGTTACATGATCTTGGCGGTAGAAATTAACAAATCCTGGCGGAAAGTCTTTATCCGTGATATGTAGGTCTGAATTTTCATCTAATAAACGATAGAATTTCAGTTTACCGCTTCTATCTATAGTAACCGGTACAAGAGGAACCTTCGCCTTGTACAGTTCGAGTACCTTTTGATATGGAGCACCTCCAATCTGCTGCAATGTAACTCTTATATCATGATGAAAATAAATCGGGTCCTGCACGTGGAAACGATACATACTCCACCAACAACTGTCCGCATTTGCAATCGGACAACCTTGATAACGGTGGGAATACTCGCCCTGCCCCCAAGCCGTACCAATATAGTCTTCAACTCCCGTACCACTCAATGTGGGAAATTCCTTATCTCCGTCAATGTAGAACTTGATTTCACCTTCTCCCCACCAAGTAGTTTCATAGGCCTTATTGGCAAAGATACCCAAGCTTACCCCCAAAAAGCGCCCCCTGCCCGATAGTTGGGGAAGAACAGTATAATCCACTCCCAACTTGGTGGATTTGTCTTCACGCCAGACAGCATGAAAATAGCTCATCTCCGAATCCCATTCCGGCAATTTAGTAAAGTTAATATCATAAAACAAGTGTGTCAGGTCCTCATCCGAGGTATTCACAAACACCACTTTGGCACCGGTGCGGTAAGGCATCGGAATACAACAGTTAAAAGAACGCTTCTCCGGATTAGAAAAGAAACAGTTCTCAAAACGAGATGTACGTGACAGCGGATTCCCAAAAAAATCTCCCAAAGGGACATCCACTGCCGGAACAACAGAGTTATCCCAATAAAACTTGATACGCAACGCACGAAGCATCTTAGGGTTACGTTTGCTGACTGTCAGCCAAATACGGTTAATGATCCCGGGTCCTTGCTGAGACAACAATACACAGCTGTCTCCCGCCATGATTCTGCCGAAAGCACTTCCTTTTGCACCTTTATTGGCTTGAGCTGCCGTTCCCTTGGCACCGGTAGGATTTTCAAAACTTGTCCACCGCGTTTCATGGCCTTCAGGCACTTTCCATATTTGGGCATGGCTCAAAAAAACAAACGAAAACAAGACTGATATAAGAACTATTCTTTTCATTTTTTTATATTTATGGCATTTATACTATTTCCCTTTATAAGGCAACTTAAAACTCTCACCGATAACGCTCCTCCTATACTTCGCATCGTAAATGCGACGATTATGCTCGGACACTTTACGCCTATAACCTTCTTTATACCTAAAATTACGGCTGACAGGCTGTGGTTCCTTCGGCTCCACTACTACGCGTCCGTTCCAAGTAGTCTGATTTGTACAAGGAGGCAAGGCAGCATCCCAAGCATCAAATTCGGCCAAAAGGCTGTCTGCCAACTCCGGATATTCACCACTCAAATCATAAACCTCTTCCTTATCGTCCTTCATATCAAAGAGCTGGATTTTTCTTGTACTTCCCTGATCGTTATAAACTAACTTCCAATCTCCTTTACGGATGGCAAAATCCTCATCCCTACGCCAGTAAAGCGTAGAATGCGGACGCTTGTCTATAGGCCACTCACTTTTCAGATAGGGTAAAAGGCTGACTCCATCCAAAGAATATTTCTGTCTGGAAGTTCCACCGACAGCCTGCATAACTGTAGGAAATATATCAAGACTGATTACCGGATTATCATAAACCATACCTTGAGGCAACTCCGAGGGCCACGACATTATATAAGGAACTCGAATTCCACCTTCATAAGTATCAGCTTTATATCCTCTGAAAGGTCCAGGACTTGACATGGTCGTATTACCTCTGTCTTTATATTCATAACCGGTGCTACACTCTATTCCCTGCCCACGAGGAGAACCATTATCACTGATAAGAATAAAAAGAGTATTCTCTTCCAAACCATTTTTTCTCAAACTTTCCATGACACGACCTATACCATCATCCAAAGCCAACACCATAGCTGCAAAAACTTTCCGGTCTTCATGATGGAATCGCCTCCCCTCAAGCCGATTCACATAGTGTTCGGGAACTTGCCAAGGCGAATGAACGGCATTATACGAAAGGCAAAGCAGAAAAGGAGAGGAAGCATGCTTGTCTATAAACTCCACAGCTTCACGTGTAAAACAGTCCGTAATATATTCACCACTTTCGTGCAAAGGGGGTTGAATCTCGCCATTCCGATACAAAGGGCAAAAGTCATAAAGTTCCACTCCCGGTTTATCTGTAGAACGATAATAATCATGGGTATCAGACCAAAAACCATAGAATTGGTCAAATCCCCTACGATTAGGAGATTGTTCGGGAGAGTCAGCCATATGCCATTTTCCGACAAATCCCGTAGCGTAGCCACAATCGCGGACCATTTCACCCAAAGTAGATTGCCCTTCGGGAATCTTTGCCCAAGGATGCAGATTGTTATAGAAACCAAAGCGTTGTTGATAAACTCCCGTCAAGATACCTGCACGAGACGGTCCACTTATGGAACAAGACACATACCCTTGGCTGAATTGTACTCCCCTGCGGGCAAGTGCATCAATATTCGGTGTCGATACGTCTACCGCCCCCTGATAACCTACATCCCCCCAACCCATATCATCGGCAATGACCAACACAATATTGGGACGTTGGGATTTATCTCTTTGCACATTGCCTGCATTACTCCCGCTGAAGGGGAGTAATGCAGCAACAGACACTAATGTACATGAAACTTTCATATTGCTATCAGCTTAACGTCCAAAGTCGCATACAGAAGCTTTAATCTTCATTTCCGCCTTATGCTTCTCTGCAAGTTCCACAAGCTCTTTCACTATTTCAGGATGTTTTTCCGAAACCTCATATTGTTCAGAAAAATCTTCTTCCACATTATATAAGAAAGGAATTTCCGGGCGTTCCCAAACAGCATGCCGGGTATAAGGATCGGTAAGGGTACTGAAATGAATCTTCCAAGGACCTTTACGAACTGCCAGTAAATGGCTGCCACGCCAATAATACATCTCATCACGTGAAGACTCCCTCTGTTCCCACAACATGGGAGTCTGATCCATTCCGTCAAGTGTCACTCCCTCAGGTAGAGGAATACCTGCCATATTTAAGAATGTCGGCAAAATATCCATTGTTGCCATCATGCCTTGCTGCGTACACGGCGCTATTCGGCCCGGCATACGGAAAACAGCCGGAACGCGGAGACCTCCTTCCCAACAGGTAGACTTCCCTTGACGTAAAGCACCGGCAGAACCTCCATTCAGGCGCTGTACCAACCATGGTCCGTTGTCACTGGTAAAAATGACCAATGTGTTTTCATCCAGACCATTTTCCTTCAAGGCTTTCAATACTTCACCCACACTCCAGTCCAGCTCCTCGACCACATCGCCATACAGCCCCCGGTTACTCCTGCCTTCGAAACGCTCGTTCGTATGCAACGGCGTATGGGGGAAAGTATGTGCCAAGTAAAGGAAGAATGGACGATTCTTATTCTTTTTGATATAGTCTACAGCATATTCGGTATAACGCCGTGTCAATTCTCCCTGCTCAGGCTTGATTTCAAGAACAGAATCCCCCCGCATCAATGAGGCAGGGCGCATATCGTTCGAATAAGGTATTCCGAAAAAATCATCAAAACCATGGTCAGTAGGCAAATAAGGAGAAAAATGCCCCAAATGCCATTTACCTACACAAGCGGTAGCGTATCCATTCTGCTGCAACAGTTTGGCAACAGTCACTTCATCTTGTCCCAATCCTGCTTTGGAATCCGGGAAAAGAACATCCCGTTTATCGCCATACAGTCCATTACGAACCGGTAACCTGCCGGTCATCAGTGCACTGCGGCTAGGCGTAGAAACAGAAGCGCCCACATAAAACTGTGTGAACTTCATCCCTTCCGAGGCCATACGGTCAATGTTCGGGGTATGTATGGTAGGGTTTCCATAGCACCCCAAATCTCCATATCCCATATCATCACAGAAAATCAATACAAAATTCGGCTGCTCCTTCTCCTGCTCCGAACTACAAGACGAAAACATCATTTGAGAAACCGTAGTAGCAGCCAATAATGGAAATAAACTAATTTTTTTCATTTCATGTCCTCCAACTATTTATTCGTCCCCCCAAAGGTCCGCTTTGTTCCCCTTGTTCTTTCTCCATTCATGACGCCATTTGTGTATCATCACATTGTTTACCATCGGCTTCAGCTTACGGCCCGCCTTGTCGGGAATGGCCGGGACAGCCGTCGCCTTGTCCTGATACCAGTAAGCAACGGTAGCCAGGTCGAGCGTCAGGCAATTGTTGTGTCCATGCTCGATGGTGGCTTTCAGCCCTTTCTCGAAGAAGACGGGATCTTGAATAAAGAACCGATAGACATGTGTACGCCCCAAGAATCCGACATCATTATTCACACGTGGATAGCCGAAGTAGATATGCTGGTAGGGCTCTTTCGGGCACCAGGCGGTGTTGAACAAATCTTCCGTACCGGTTCCTATCAAGGAAGACTGTTTTTCACCGTCGATGAACCACATGTCATCGCCTTCACCATACCACATGGGGGTAGGGCACTGTACATAATAGTTCAATCCCACAAAATGGCCCTTTCCCTTGATATCGGCAAACACATAATTGTCGGCTCCGTCCTTATTCTCCGTCTGCTTACCCACGGAACCCCACTCGGTCTCCCCTTCGGGAAGCGCTTCGGTAATCTCACGGTTAAACCACGCATGGAAACGTCCCATGTCCTTGGGCAGTTCCTTCATCTCCACATAGTCTATGTAGTAGTAGAAGGCGCCGATGTTGACATCCGTCTGATTCTCTATCTCAATGCGCGCACCTTTGGCAAAAGGCATGGCGAAATAGCTGCACAAACCCGTACCACCGTTGGGACCGGAAGAAAGGGCAAAAGAAGCATAGTTATACTGTTCGTTCCATCCCTGGCCGAAAAAGGGACCGATGGGGGACACGACAGAAGGCTCGTCGCTGCCGTCCCAGTACATCCGAAGGATGATGTCGTTACGGGAAAGCTGGCGCGGTCCCGGAGACATCGTTATCCAGATATGGTTGATTACGCCTGCCCCCTTGATGTCGGCCAAGACAGCCGTTTCGCCCGGCTTGATGGCCTTCAGGTGGTCACGGTTGTTGCCCGTACGGTCATAACTGCTGACACGGCGGTTGCGCAAGCCTTCCTTCATCTTGGCAAGGTCATACATTTCACTAGACATATTGGTCTGCGCAAAAGCGCTGCCTACTCCCATCAAAAGGGAGAATAAACCTACAAAAAACTTTTTCATCATGGTATTCTTCATTTTTCAAATTATGTTTTTCATCAATCTATCGGTTGTCACTTTCTTGTGGCATCCGACTTCCTTATCTTCTCCTCCAGTATCCGCGCCAGCCTGCGTGCCACTTTGGGATGCTGTTCATACACATTTGTGGTCTGGTATGGGTCTTCCTCCAAATTATAAAGCTGCACAGAGGGTGCATCCGGCTTTATCCGGGCATTTTCTATATCGCTGTTCACCCGATGGGTGAGCTGGAAAGCGGATGCCCCGCCCAAGTCATGGTCACCGACATTCTTTCCGGTAAATCCACCGCTGTTTTGCGCCGGAATATAGACCCACTTCCCTTTGCGAATGGAAAGATGGCTCTTTTGGGAAGGACAGATAATAATATGGTCCCGAATCATTTTCCCGGGATTTCCGATAAGGGCAGGAAGCATATTGAAACTGTCCGGCCCGTCCTGCTCCTGCAATTCATATCCTGTGAGGGCAGCCAAAGTGGCAAGCATGTCAACATTGGACATCAACTGGTTGGATACGCTGCCCGCAGGAATCCTGCCCGGCCAGCGGACAATCATAGGAATGCGATGCCCGCCTTCCCAAGCTCCGAACTTGAAACCAAGAAGCTTGCCGTTGATATGGTGTCCTGCCTTCCAAGCTCTCTGCCCTCCATGATTCAGCATTCCTCCGTTGTCACTGGTGAAGATGAGCAGAGTATTTCCCGCCAGCCCTTCCTCATCGAGGGTACGCATAATCTCGCCTACCACCCAGTCCAATTCATGGATTGAATCACCGTAAGGTCCTGCCTCACTGGTACCTACAAAGCGTTCGGCCGGTGTAAAAGGATGATGGATGTTGGTGGTAGCATAATACAAGAAGAAAGGTGAATCCTTATGTTCCTTTATCCACTGCACGGCCCGGTCTTTCAAAGTAGTGGCTACAGCCCTGTCTTTGTACAAACGGTGCGCAGCCGTGGCTCCACCAATAGAGTTGATACCGAATTTTTCATCGAACTCCTCCGTTTCTGCCCTCTTGCCTCTTACAAACGGGTCGTTGGGATCATAACCCACCACATGATGGTTCTCCACATAAACAAAAGGTGGATGACTGTTGAGAATAGGCACACCGAAGTAATAATCGAATCCCAATTCAAGTGGTCCGGGAGCCAGTTCCTTGTTCCAGTCCATCTTTTCGTCCGTACGGAATCCAAGATGCCACTTCCCCACGATGGCAGTGGAATAGCCGGAACGTTTCATCACATCCGCAATTGTGGTGCGTGCCGTATCAATTTGCAGAGTCTGATTCAGGAAGATTGCCCCCCAAATATCCTCACGGCAAGGATATTGACCGGTCATCAGTCCATAACGTGAAGGCGTGGAAACAGCCGAGGATGAATGAGCGTCCATAAAGCTACGGCCCTGCGATGCCAGACGGTCTATATTGGGAGTCTTGACCTTGGTGGCACCGTAACAACCAATGTCGCCATAGCCCAAGTCATCAACGTTGATAATGATTACATTGGGCTTGACCTCAGTGGAAGCCGGAGATTGCTGCGCGACGGCAGGCAAAACGCTGAATCCCATCCCTACTGTGAAGGAGAGAGACCCGGTAAGTAATTTGTGTTTCATATTTCACTCAATTTATCGGTTAATACAACATTATTAAGAATAGAACATCAATGAATCCTGAATATCTTTATCCCATTCAAGAACGTCATCCCTTTCACCGCCTCAAAGTTCACCGTAAGGTTTCCACCGGTTACGGCAACATGCAGTTTCTTGGATATGCAACGGTTCCCGCCTACTTCTATCGCCGGAGAGAAATGATTCAGCCAAGGTCGGTTGTTGACAGAAACATTGAAGACACTGCCGCGGAAATCGGCATTGTCTAGGGTAGCGACAGCTCCCAAATCGTAAGTCACCCGCTCGGAACGTGCGTTCAGGTCAGCAAAAAGAAGTTCTACTTCATAGTCGCCGTCGGGCAAGTCGAAGCGATAGGCCCTGATGTCCTTGCGTTTGGTCTGGAGCAAAGGAACATTACGGGTGTCTTTCACCTCGGCAGTGGTTCCGATACGTCCCGGAGAACGGCGGAAAATCTCTCCACCTATGTAGCCCCAACTTCCAGGAGTATAAGCTTGGTCGGGAAGCCAGCAAAGATCACTCTTGTCATCCGTAAAGAAACAGTTGCTGCCCACGTTCACTGCAAGTTCCAGCTGTCCGGAGCCGACTGCCGCGATATGGCGAGGCTGCATCTTCACAAAAATGTCCGAAACCTGCTCCACCTTCTTCCCATGGCAGATACCTGAAGCCACAAGCGTGTTTCGCCCCGCAACGAGAGGCACTTGCCACACTGCATGGCAATTCTCGATGCCTTGCACGGAGAGCTTCGTGCCGTTGACAGACAACTCCACCTTATCCAGATTGGAATACACTTTCACCGGATGTTCCACCGCTTCACCGTCCGAAACCACAGTCCGATGCTTCCAGTCATCCACAGCAATGTGCAGCACCGGAATATCCTTGCGCAGGAATGCCTGGAAATAATAGAACACATCTTTAGGACGGCGGTCATTGTACATCAGTCCTTTATTATTGATATGCGGCGTAGCCTCCTGGCGACTGGCAGAACTGAAATCAATGAAGTTCCACTCCGTGGCGCCCACTATGAACGGTCGCTTCATGATAGCGGGCAGATAGTATTCGAGGTACAACTGCTGCCATTGCATGGAGAAATCGAATATCTGCGGATCGAGCGACTGCAAGCGCGGGTCGGAACCGGCACCGAACTCACTGATTATTAACGGACGGTGCGGGTATTTACGATGCTCTTCGTCCACAAAGCGGTCGAAAGACTTGAAGTCGTTCTCATACCAGCCCTGATAAAGGTTCCAACCGGAAATGTCGGTGATATTGCTGAGACCGATTTTATTGTAAATCTGATTGCCGTGGTAGGCCATCGTACTCAGACGGTAGGGGTCTTCCCTCTTCAGAGTTTCCTCCAGATGCCGGGCAAGCGCCAAGGTATTCTCGTAGAAACCGTTGAGCCGTTGTTTCTTCACCCGATACTGCAGCTGGATAACAGCCTCGTTCATATACCCCCACATAATGACGGACGGATGGTTGTAATGCTGGCGAATCATTTCGCGCAAGGCGCTTGTGGCATTCGCGCGGAACTCGTCACCCAAAGCTATCAAATCTACTACCGGAATCTCCTCCCATACCAGCATGCCGAGTTCGTCGCAAGCACGCAACACGGCATCGTCCTGTGGGTAATGTGCCAGACGGACAAAGTTCACACCCATGTCTTTCAGCAACTGCATATCCCTGCGGTGCATCTCATCCGAAAGCGCTATGCCCATCGGCATCTGGTCCTGATGACGGCAAGCTCCCATAAGTTTCAGGGGTTCCCCATTCAACTTGAAGCCTTCCTGCGCATCCACGCTGAACCAGCGGACCCCCAAAGGGACACGTGTCTCATCTTTCAACACCTTGCCACGCACATCTTTCAAAGAAACTTTCACGCTGTACAGATAAGGGGAATCGGGCGACCACAACTGTGGCTTTTCCAACTGTAACCGTTCCTTGAAGGCGAACGCCCCGTCGGCATCTATCCGGACGCTGCGCAAAGATTGGGCTACGGTCTTCCCATCTGTATCCAGCACCTCGACGTCCAACTTCAACACCGCACGCCGCACATCACGGTTCACCAAAGTCCCACGCACACTGATTTCTGCCCTATCCTCACTCACGGAAGGCAAATCGACATAAATGCCCGTAGAGGCATAGTCGGTAAGGCTGATGTGCTGCTTTGCAGCACTGATGAGCCACACATTGCGGTAGATGCCGCCAAAGATGGTGAAGTCGCCGGACAAAGGAGGTATCCGGTCGTTCTGATTATTGACGTGCACCATCAGCAGATTCGGGGCATCGGTCCTTACTTTATCCGTAATGTCTACGGTAAAGGCAGAGTAACCTCCTTTGTGGGTAGTGAGCAGCTCGCCGTTGAGGTACACATCTGCCAGAGAATTGACACCATCAAATTTCAGGTAAAGCTGTTTATCCCGCATCTGCGCGGCATCCGTACGGAACTCTTTCTTATACCAGGAAGAAGCCCTGCGGTAGTTACGGGTAGAATAGGCATCCGCATTCCAGGTATGCGGCAGATGTACCTGCTGCCAACCTTCTTCATGGCGTTGCACTTCCTGCAACCGATTGTCATCACATGCGGCATAATACCAGCCGTCATTAAAACTCTGAACCACCCGCCCAGCATTGACAACCGGGTACATGGTGGACAGACACAATATTAATAAAAATATTTTCTTCATGTTTTTCAATAGATCATATTATCTTACACAAGTCAAGCAAATACTGCAAGAATACTGCATATAGTTTGCAGTGAAAATGCAGACAATATGCAGCAACAATGCCATTTCAACGCAGTGACTCGAATGCTGCATATTGCCGCCTTGGGAATCAGTTAGAGTAACTTGAACGCTGCTTTTTTTACGTCCCGGCAACTTCTGCCAATCATCACCTCAAAGTCACCCGGCTCGCATACAAAATCAAGATTGTAGTTGTAGAACTTCAGCAATTCGGGGGTAATCTTGAAAGATACTTTTTTAGATTCGCCGGCTTTCAGGAAAATCTTTTCAAAGCCTTTCAACTCTTTCACCGGACGGGTTACACTTCCCACAAGGTCACGAATATAAAGCTGGACCACTTCGGCACCGTCTCTCTTGCCGGTATTGGTCACAGTCACGGTAGCAGTCAGTTCGCCCTTATCCGTCATGCTAGTCTTGTCCAAAGCCACGTCGCTATAAGAGAATGTTGTATAGCTCAAACCGAAACCGAAGGGATAAAGCGGTTCATTGTCTATGTCTATATAGTTGCTGCGGAATTTCTGGAACCATGCACCGTCGGCAAGAGGGCGACCCGTGTTCTTGTGGTTGTAGAACAAAGGAATCTGTCCCACGCTCTTCGGGAAAGTCGTAGTCAGCTTTCCGCTCGGGTTCACATCACCAAACAGTACATCGCCGATGGCAAAACCTGCCTCACTGCCCGCAAACCATACATTCAGAATGGCCGGCACGTTTGCCTGCTCCCAGTTCAGTACCAGCGGACGACCGGTAAACAGTACCAGTACCACTGGTTTTCCTGTTTTCAATAATTCTTGTAACAGCATGCGTTGGGTGTCGGTCATTTCAAGATTCGTGCGGCAACTGCTCTCTCCACTCATTTCCGAAGACTCACCGAGCGCAGCCACAATAACATCCGATTTGGCAGCCACGGCAAGAGCCTCGTCCAGCAACTCCTTGTCCGAACGATTGTCACGGTGTAAAGAACGTCCGAACATAGTGGCACGTTTCTCATATTCGGCATCACTCATCAAATTACAGCCTTTCGCAGTCAGTATTTCGGCTTTACCGCCTGCTACCGCCTTCAAACCTTCAGCCAAAGAAGTAGCATTCTTCAATACGGCAGCCACACTCCAAGTACCCGGCATATTACTGCGGCTGTCTGCCAACGGACCTACCACAGCAATAGTGCCTTTTTTGGCCAGCGGAAGCACATTACCCTCGTTCTTCAACAACACCAAGCTCTCCGAAGCAATCTTACGCGCAACAGCACGATGCTCTTTGGTAAAGATTTGCTTCTTGGCACGCTTCACATCACAGTATTTATAAGGATTATCGAACAAGCCTAACTTGTACTTAGCTTCCAAAATACGGCGACAAGCCGCATTAATAGCTTCTTCTGTCACTTTTCCTTCTGTCAATGACTTCTTGAGCGTACCTACAAATGCATCGCTCACCATATCCATATCGACACCAGCATTCAACGCCAACGCGGCAACAGTCTGCGTATCGCCCATGCCATGGTCGGTCATTTCTGTAATTCCGGTATAATCTGTCACTACAAAACCGTCAAACCCCCACTGCTTACGCAATACATCCGTCATCAACCACTTGTTTCCAGTAGCTGGAATACCATCGACCTCATTGAAAGAAGCCATCGCACTGCCCACACCGGCATCAACCGCCGCCTGATAGGGCAACATGTATTCATTGAACATGCGCTGATGACTCATATCTACTGTATTATAGTCACGTCCTGCCTCGCCGGCACCATACAAGGCAAAATGCTTTACACAAGCCATAATCTCATCATTACGGCTCATATCCTTTCCCTGATAACCACGTACCATGGCTTGCGCAATGGCTGCTCCCAGAAACGGGTCTTCACCGTTGCCCTCGGACACACGCCCCCAACGGGCATCACGGCAAATATCCACCATCGGACTGAATGTCCAGCAAATACCGTCGGCGCTGGACTCAATGGCTGCAATACGCGCCGATTCTTCAACCGCCTTCATATCCCATGTACACGACAATCCCAAAGGAATGGGAAACACCGTTTCATATCCATGAATAACATCCATACCAAATAAGAGAGGAATACCCAAACGACTTTCTTCAACCGCCTGCTTCTGTACATCGCGGATACGTTCCACGCCTTTCAGATTGAAAAGCCCGCCCACTTCACCGGCACGAATACGTTTGGCCACATTACTACTTTTAGCCTGACCGGTCGTAATCTCACCGGTAACCGGCAGATTCAACTGACCTATTTTCTCTTCCAGGGTCATCTTCTTCATTAAATCGTCGATGAAACGATCCATATCAACCGGAGATTTCTGTGCATACGTACTAACGGCAGTAAACACCAACAAGACTAAAAATAATTGTAACTTGAAAAGTAAATGCTTCATGTTTTTCATGCTTTTAATTGATAGAAATATTATTTTACTGCAAATAAAAGAAAAGCATGCGACAATCTCCACATCCCGTACTACAACAAAAGTACAACCATCACTAAAAAACAAAAGAGGAAGTACAATATTAGTACTTCCCCCATTAATATTTCACTGTAAAGCAGCTATTTAAAGTTTATAAGAAAATCAGTCAGACTTTCTTCCGGAAGCAGATTGAATTTCTTGCGCAACCGGTATCTTGCAGCATCAACCCCACGCGTGGAAATGTTGAGCAACTTCGCTATCTCCTTTGTCGGCATATTCAAGCGAAGCAATGCGCAAAAGCGCAAATCTCCTGAAGTTAAATCTGTATATTGAAGTTTCAGATTACGGAAGAAATTCTCGTGTATACGGTCAAAATTAGCCTGAAACATAGTCCAATTCTCTTCATCGGACACTATATTGCTATTAACTAAAGTGAGCAGCTTATCCAAGTTCTTACGGCTATACTGTCCTAACAACTTTTGCCGCTGTATCTCTTCTTTCAAGGAACTCAGAAATTCCTGATGGGCGATATTTGTCATTACCACACTGGACAACTCCTTGCTTTTAAAACGCAAATCGGCCTCAAGCTGTTCCTTTTCCAACTCAACAATCTTCTTCTCTTGCCGCTCGAGTTCTGCCTGATGGGCTACGCGCTGCCGTTCAATCACACGGTCTTTCTTTTTCTTCACGAAACGGTAGACCAGATATTGCAATAAAGCCAACAGACACAATCCTGCCAAGATATAACTTCCCACAGCCCAATAAGACAAATACCACGGACGCAAAATCTCAAAAGGAAGCTCTACCGATGCCAAAACTCTATCGGTATCATATATCTCTGCCTGAAAAACATAACTTCCATAGGAGAGCCGAGAATACTTCTTCTGCAAATAGCGTCCACCCGGCATCCATTGGTCAGAATATCCTTCCAACCGATACCTTACCTTATAAGTATAATTACTATAAACCGGATAACACAATGTAAAATTCACCGTATTAAACTCAGGCTCCACCTTGGCTCCCGGCTGCACGACCAATGTTTTCCGCTTACCACTGAATTCATCAATGACCCGCATTCCCGAAATCCATAAAGAGCGTCTGACCCGAGATTTATATAACGAGGAACTGTCCGTCTCAATACGGGCAATGGCATTGTTCAGGCAAAGATAGGAACAGCCATTCCTCACGTCATAAGCCACGCTTCCCCGTTCTTCCACCGTCAGACCGTCAAACAAAGAATATGGAATCCGGAGTTCGATATTGAAAGTATTTATCGCACACTTCACTAAATACACTATCCTATCACCCACAAACCAATAGTAATCTCCGTTCGCACGACTCACTGTCTTGATTCCCTTCAATTCCATCAATTGTTCATTCATTGTTTCATAGGGAACAA
>ERZ1504275.385-NODE-385-length-14777-cov-3.123760_pt1 | contig 14777 bp, 10 predicted proteins | sample MGYA00571873_ERZ1504275 | MGnify/ENA primary metagenome ERZ1504275 (study PRJEB39906, sample SAMEA3182102) | gut metagenome | biome: human; feature: gut; material: Stool; isolation source: human stools | place: Canada | collected 2013-02-18 ...
TGTCCCATAGAAAAACAAAGCGTAACGAACGCTCTATCAGCTAATTCGCTACGCTCTGCCCAAATTTACTTTTTCGCTATGTGTTTATTTTAAGGTTAATTTTAAGGTTGAAAAATGGTGGCGCAAAGGTAGTGAAAATGAGGGGAGGATAAAACAAACGGCTTCGTTTTTTATACCGCATGTATTCTGTTCATTGCGGAAATAAAAGACTATTATTCATATTTTCATTGTGTTACGTCTTTTTAGATTGGATTGGGAGCAGATCGATTCGTGTGTCTGCGCCGTATAAAAAGCCGGGGCGGACGATTTCCGTTTAAGAGTCTGTTTTGAATTTTATAAATGAGTTAGACATTGGCCGAGAGAAAATGTTTCGGCTTTTTTGAACCTCTTTTCTGCATCTTCTTTCAGCAGGTGCTGAAAATAGTTCGCTATTTACGCAACCTCCCCAAAAGAATCTACTCGAAAACAGCTTTCAAATAATCTCTACATAAAATTCGAGCAGGTTCTAAAAATTGAGATAGGGGAAAATGAGCACCTTTCGGCATGCAATACCGGAAGGTGTCATACGGATTTTGTACTTTTATCGAACGTTATTTTTTCAGTTTCGCCAACTGTTTTTTCAGGCTGAAACGGTCGAATTCGTCGATAAGGTTCGTCATCAGCTCTTTCACGCTCTCGATCTTTTCGGCTCGCCAGGCATTGACGCCGGCGAAAGCGTATCCTGCCGACAGGTTGCCTTTGAAGGCGTTGTAGAGAGCCATGATGATGCAGTAGGGGCTGTGGGTTACGTCGCAGGTCTTGATGCAGTTGAACGGACAGCTCTTGGGCTGTTTCAACCCTTGTTTCACCCGCTCCAGGAAAGAGTTGTGGATGGCCCGGCCCGGCATACCCACCGGACTTTGGATGATCTCTATGTCCTGTTGAGAGGCTTCGATGTAACTCCGCTTGAACTCCGTCGAGGCGTCGCACTCCTCCGTGGTGACGAAGCGCGTGCCCATCTGGACACCGTCGGCGCCCAGCTCCATGATGCGATAAATGTCTTCGCCCGTGTAGATGCCGCCTGCTGCGATGACCGGGATGTGCGTGTCGTGCGCCGTGCCGAAACGACGGACTTCCGAAACGATTTCGGGCAGCAGCCGCTCCAGCGAGAAGTGTTCGTCGGTGATCTGTTCCGGCTTGTAGCCCAGGTGTCCGCCGGCCTTGGGTCCCTCGACCACGATCGCGTCGGGAACGTATTTGTAGTTGGCGAGCCATTTCTCGCAGATGAGCTTGGCGGCTCGGGCCGACGAAACGATCGGAGCCAACTTCGTCTTGCTGCCTTTGGTCAGGAACGACGGCAGGTTGAGGGGCATACCGGCCCCCGAGAAGATGATGTCGGCCTTCTCTGCGATGGCCGTTCTGACCATGTCTGCGAAGTTGGACATGGCCACCATGACATTGACGCCGATGATACCTTTGGTCTTTTCACGGGCTTTGCGCAGCTCTTCGCGCAGGCCCCAGATGCTTGCCGTATTGTAGTCTTTGGAGTGTTCCCGGTAGATGACGCCCAGTCCGGCCGAGGAGATCACTCCCACACCGCCTTGGTTGGCTACGGCCGATGCGAGTCCCGAGAGGGAGATGCCTACGCCCATACCGCCCTGAATGATGGGAAGACGGGCCAGCAGATCGCCGATTTTCAATGTTTTCATAGTTAAAGTTGCTTTGAATTTATATTTTTCCTTTCTCTCCGTACGTCGTGCCCGCCGATCGTGTCGTATCGTTTGTCGATTCGGCTTTTTCGTAAGTTTCTCCTTGAGCGGATGTTTCGATCGGTTTCAGGTTTTCCCGAAAGGCGGCTCTGTGCGGGGAGAGTGGAGCTTTTTGTAAGTTTTGGATCCCGGGTGCCCGTAAAAATATTGTATGTAGGGTCGGGACAGTTTGTATTTCTGTTATTGTTCCGCTGTCGGTGCGACGGTCAGTTCGAGCTCCTCGAGCCGTGCCACGGGTGCGATGTCCAGGGTTGCGATATTGCCGTTCATGTAGCGGTAGTATCCTGCCAGGGCGATCATCGCGGCGTTGTCGGTCGTGAACTTGAATTCGGGCAGGAAGGTGCGCCATCCCCGTTTCCTTCCCTCCTCCGTGATGCCGTTGCGGAGCCCTGAATTGGCCGATACGCCGCCTGCGATGGCGATGTCGCGGATCCCGTACTCCTTGGAGGCTTTTACGAGCTTGTCGAGCAGAATTTCCACGATGGTCGTCTGCAGCGAGGCGCAGAGGTCGGCTTTGTTTTTCTCGATGAAATTCGGATCTTCGGCCATTTCGTCCCGCAACGTATAGAGGAACGAGGTTTTGAGTCCCGAGAACGAGTAGTCGAAACCCTCGATGCGGGGTTTGGCGAAGCGGAACGCGTGCGGATCGCCCTCCTTGGCCAGTTTGTCGATCACCGGCCCGCCCGGATAGGGCAGCCCCATGACTTTGGCGCACTTGTCGAACGCTTCGCCCGCCGCGTCGTCGATCGTCGTGCCGACGATCTGCATGTCGAGCGGACCGTCCACTTTTACGATTTGGGTATGTCCTCCGCTGACCAGCAGGCAGAGGAACGGAAAGTCGGGGTGCGGAAGCTGTCGGTCGGGCAGGTCCAGAAAGTGGGAGAGGATGTGCCCCTGCAGATGATTGACCTCCACCAGCGGAATGTCGTGGGAGATCGAGAGTCCTTTGGCGAACGATACGCCCACCAGAAGCGATCCCAGCAGACCGGGGCCGCGCGTGAAAGCGATCGCGTCGATCTTGTCGATCGTCACGCCGGCCTCTTTCAGGGCCGTATCGACTACCGGGACGATATTTTGCTGGTGGGCCCGGGATGCTAGTTCCGGGATCACGCCGCCGTATTTCTGATGCACGGCCTGCGAAGCGATTACGTTCGACAGGAGTGTCCGGTCGCGGATGACTGCGGCCGAAGTGTCGTCGCAGGAGGATTCTATGCCTAAAATGGTGATGTCCATGTGGTTTTTGTGTGGCAAAAAACTTTACAAAGATAGTGAAAGCCGAGAGAAAATGGGAACTTGTTCCCATTTTTCCGAGGTACATCCTATCCAAGACTATGTCAAAGATACGAATAAGCCGAGCGCAAAAGCAAATTTATTTGTGTTTTTCCGAGGCGGAATTATCCGAATAAAAATCAAAGATACGGAATAAAATCCGAAATGATTCGCCGATGTCCGTATTTATTTCGGGCGGCAGCCGATACCGGGTCTCTGTCCGGGTTTCGGAAAAACTCCGAAATGCGATTGGCAACAGGTTTGCGGTTCTGTATTGTACCGGGCGCAGATTTTTACCGGTCGTTGCGGGAGGGCTTCGCGGCAAGTTCTTCGAACGGTGACTTTTAACGATAAATATCCGGTCTGCCGGATGTTAAATCCCGAAATTTGCTTAAATTTGCAATTTATTAAAAACGGTTTTGTCGGATAATGCGCAGGATAGTGAACATACTGGCCAAGATGGTGTCGGCGATCGTGCTGGCGCTGATCTTTCTGCCTCTGTTGGTCGCCCTGTTGTTCGAGATTCCTGCCGTTCAGAATTTCGTCGCTCGGGAGGCGACGGAAATAATCTCCCGCAAGCTCGGCACCCGCATCAGTATCGACCGGGTGGATATAGGCTTGTTTTACCGCGTTTCGCTCGACGGATTCTATGTCGAGGATTTCCAACGGGATACGTTGCTTTATGCCGGCCGTCTGGATGCCCGGATCAAGAGCCTCGGCCTGTTCGGGGGAGGGCTCGTTTTCAGCCGGGCCGAATTGTCGGACGCCCGTTTTTGCCTGCGCGAAACTCCCGACGGGGAGATGAACATCAAGCAGGTGGTCGATAAACTTTCCAAAAAGGACAAGGCCCGGGCGGAGGGAAAATTCAGGCTGGAGATCGAGCGTCTGGAAACGGATGGGCTGGATTTCAGCATGGAACGGCTGGAGCACCGCAATCCGTCGTACGGGGTGGATTTCGCCGATATGCACCTGATCGACATCCGGGCCGAACTGAAGAATTTCACCATCGACGGTCCGGTGATCCATACCGACATCGGGCGTTTGGCGATGCGCGAGCGCAGCGGATTTGTCGTCGAAGACCTGGCGGGCTGTCTTTGCATCGCCAACGGCTGTATCGATATCCGGGAGGGACACATTCGGACGGCGAAGTCGAATATCGAGTTGCCTTCGCTTTCATTGATCGGATTGGACTGGGCCCTTTACAAAAATTTCGTCGAGGAGGTGGACATCACGGCGCAGGTCGTCAATACGACGCTGTCGTCCGACGACATCGCCTATTTCTCGCCCAAAATGAAGGATTGGCACCTGACGCTGACCGACGTGAACGCTGATGTGAGCGGCCCTGTGGCCGATATGTCGGGATCGCTGCGCTCGGTCCGCACGGGAGCCGACACGAAACTGTCGGTCGATTTTGCGGCGCAGGGACTGCCCGATGTCGGAAAGGGGCATTTTAAGGCCGACATTTCCGAACTGACGACTTCGGCGGCGGATGTCGATCGGCTGGCGGCTGCCCTCACAGGCAAGAATTTGCCCGACGAGGTGCTGCGTATTGCAAAAAATGCGGGCAAAATCGGTCTTACCGGCAAATTCGACGGAACGCTCACGGCCTTTGCTGCGGATGCTGCGCTGGCGACCGAGATCGGCGGTGCGACCTGCCTGTTGCAGGTGAGCTCGCTGCGCGACGGCTGTCGCGGTGTGCTGGGCGATGTGAAAACGTCCAGTCTGCAACTGGGCGAGTTGCTGGAAAACGATCTGCTCGGTCCCCTCTCTCTGAATGTGCATGTAAACGGCGAACTCAGCTCGGAACACTCCGACGCCGAAGTGTCGGGCGAGATCCTGCGATTGGGGATCAACGGATATGATTACGATTCGCTCCGTATGAAGGGGCACCTGGTGAACCGGGAGTTCAACGGATTGATCGAAGCCCGGGACAGGAATCTGCGGTTCGATTTTAGAGGGCTGCTCGACCTGAACGATGAGCAGAGGCCCCGCTACGATTTTGCGCTGGACCTTGAGGAGGCGAACCTGGCGGCTCTGGGGGTGAATCGCCGCGATTCGGTGTCGGTGCTTGCCGCCCGGATTGCTGCGCGTGCCGTCGGCCGTACGCTCGACGACCTGAACGGAATAATCTTCGTCCGTGATGTATCCTATCGTTATAACGACCGCGAGCTTGCGGCCGACAGCGTTGTGATCGTGGGTCGGAACAGCTTGTCGGACAAGTTTATTCGTCTGCGTTCCGATTTTGTCGATGCCGACTACGAGGGGAAAACCTCCTACAAGGAGGTGTTCGCCTACCTGCAACAGCGTTTCCGAGATTATGTCCCGACGCTTGACGGCGGTCCCGGCTGGCAGGCGCAGCATCCCGATACGGTAGAGTTGGCTGACGGATATTCCCAACTTACGGTCAATGTCCGGAAGATCAATCCGCTGGTCAATGCCGTTTCTCCCGGGTTACAGATCGCGGACGGATCGCGGTTGCTGCTGCGGATCAACCCGGCGAACGACAAACTTTCGTTCGAAGCGGCCTCGGATTACATCGAGCGGGGCCGGATGCTGGTGACACGTCTGAATCTGGATGCCCATAACCGGGGCGACTCGCTCGTTTTCGCGGCTTCGACCGAGGATCTTTATCTGAACAGTTTTCACATGAGCCGTGTCGGAATGAGCGGAGGGGCCAAGGATAACAAGCTGGAGTTGATTACCGATTTCGCGGATACTATCGGCGATGTTTCCGGACGGATCGGATTCCGTTCGGAATTTGCCCGGGGACGAGGTCCTGCGGGCCGGCAGATCGATCTGCGGCTGACGCCGTCGTACATCAGCCGGGGAGAGAAGACTTGGAATATCTATACGGACGGTATTACGGCAGATACTTCCCGGATACGAATCGACCGTTTTCGAATGGTCAATGCCGGACAGCAACTGCTGCTCGACGGCGTCGTATCGCGTCGTTTGCAGGATTCGGTGCAATTGACGCTGCATAATTTCGAGCTGGCGCCCTTCTCGCAGTTCACCTCGTCGATGGGCTACCGTGTGGACGGTCGTACCAACGGTTCGGCGACGATGAAAGCGGTGCTCGGGGCCGGCGAGGTGCAGGCCGATATCGTTGTGGACAGCATTTCGATCAACGATCTCGCCGTTCCGTCGATCTGGCTGCGGTCCCGATGGGATTTCATACAGAACCGCGCGGGTATTCTGGTGCAGCAGCGGGAAAATCTCGATACTCTCGTTCGTGGTTTTTACGCCCCTTCGCAAAAGCGTTATTACGCCCGGGCTACCCTCGACGCAGTCGAACTTTCGGCGCTCGATCCCCTGCTGAAGGGGGTGGTCGAGCGGACCGGCGGCAATGCCGATGTCGATATCGCCCTGCGCGGCAGCGGTAAGGAGGCGAACCTTTCCGGGCAGATCGCCGTGCGCGATTTCACCACGACGGTGGATTTTACGCAGGTGACCTACACGATGCCCCGGACCGTGATCGAGGTTAAAAACAATCATTTGATTGCCGAAGGCGTGCCGCTGTACGATCCGGAGAAGAACGATGGCCTTTTCTCGATCGACCTCAATCTGGAACATTTGTCCAATATCTCCTATTCGGTGAAAGTGCTGCCGAAAGAGTTGATGGTGCTCAATACCACTTCGAAGGATAACGACCTGTTCTACGGCCGGATTTTCGCTTCGGGTTCGGCGACGATCGCGGGCAGCAAGGGCGGTGTGAAAATGGACATCGTGGCTACCACCGAAGGCGATTCCGAATTTTATATGCCTCTGTCGGGACGGTCGAATGCGAAAACGGCCGATTTCGTTACGTTCGTCACCCCTGAACAGATCGATACGACCGACTATCTGGTGCGCAAGAAGCTGCTCTTCCAGCAGCAGGGGCGTAAAAAGGAAGCCGCAGGCAGCACGATGGATATTACGATGGCTCTCAATGTGCAGGACAATACCGCTTTCCAACTGGTGATCGACCCGACGGTCGGCAGTGCCCTGAAAGGTCGTGGCAACGGTATGCTCAACCTGCATATCAATCCCGGTAACGGTGTTTTCGAGATGTACGGCGACTACACGCTCACCGAAGGCAGTTACCTCTTTACCTTGCAGAATATCATCAACAAGAAGTTCATCATTGAGAGTGGTTCGATGATCCAGTGGACCGGCGAACCTGTCGATGCGCGGCTCGACATCAATGCCGTTTATAAGCTCAAAACCTCCTTGCAGCCCCTTTTGGGAGAGATGACTTCCTCTTCGGACGACGGACAAAACAGTTCCCGGGCTTCGGACCGTTCCGTCCCGGTCGATTGTAAGATCCACATCGGCGGTCGCTTGAGCAATCCGCAACTGGATTTCAGCGTGGTCGTGCCCGTTACCGACATAGAGACGCAGGCTGCGGTCGCCAGCGTGCTCAATACGCAGGAAGCCCAGGCGCAGCAGTTCATTTCGCTGGTCGCATTGGGTACTTTCAGCAATTCCGGAAGCGCCAATATCGGCGCTTCGGCCGGTGTGGCCACAGGTCTGGAGATGCTTACCAACCAGCTCAGCAATTGGTTCTCGACAGACGATTACCGGATTATCCTGAATTATCGGGCAGGCTCCGAAATGACCGGTGACGAGGTGGATTTCGGCTTCTCCACCAACCTGATCAACAACCGCCTGCTGGTCGAGGTCGAGGGCAACTATATCATCGACAATAAGCAGGCCGTGAACAACAACGTATCCAACTTTATGGGCGAGGCGCATGTGACGTGGCTGATCGACAAGTCGGGCAACCTGCGTCTGAAGGCGTTCACGCAGACCATCGATCGTTTCGACGAGAACCAAGGTCTGCAGGAGACCGGTCTCGGGATCTCCTACAAGGAGGATTTCAATAATTTCAAGGATCTGAAACAGCGTATTCGGGATCGCTTCACCAACAAGAAGCGTCAGAAGAAGCGTCAGGCCCGCCGCGAGGAGCAGGCCCGGCGTGCGGCGGAAGAGGCCCAACGGCAGGAATTGCTTCTGCCGGAAGATCCGCCGGAGCCTGAATACGACTTGGAGCGGGATTGATACGGAAAAAGTAAAACTCGAATAAAATAAATTTAATTCACTCAAAAAGATTATGATTAGTTTGTTGCAGACCGCAGATGCGGTCGTTGTCGCGGAGCAGACCCGCATGGGACTTTGGCAGTTGTTTATGAGCGGCGGATGGCTGATGTGGGTTTTGTTGATTCTGGGAGGGCTCACGATCTTTATCTTCGTGGAGCGCTTCATGGCGATCCGTAAGGCGTCGGAGTTCGATATGAATTTCATGAACCGCATCCGTGATTATATTTTGGACGGCAAGGTCGCCGCTGCGGTCGATCTTTGCCGCAAGACCAATACGCCGATCGCCCGTATGATCGAAAAGGGTATCGGCCGGATCGGTCGTCCGATGAGCGACGTGCAGTCGGCCATCGAGAACGTGGCGAACCTCGAAGTGTCGAAGCTCGAAACCAACCTGCCGATCCTGGCGACCATCGCCGGCGGCGCCCCGATGATCGGTTTTCTCGGTACGGTGGTCGGCATGGTGCAGACTTTTATGGATATGGCCGCTGCGGGCGGTACGGTCGATATGTCGCTCCTTTCGAGCGGTATGTACGTGGCGATGATCACGACGGTCGGCGGTCTGCTGGTCGGTATTCCGGCCTACTTCGGTTATAACTACCTGGTGGCCCGCATCGAGAAGCTCGTTTTCCGGATGGAGGCCAACTCGATCGCCTTTATGGATATTCTGAATCAACCCGTTCAAAAGTAATCTGTTATGGCAATCAAACGCGGATCCAAGGTCGATAAGTCGTTTTCGTCGGCTTCGATGACCGACCTGATCTTCCTGTTGCTGCTGTTCATGCTGATCGCTACGACGCTCATCAACCCCAATGCCATCAAGCTGATTCTGCCGAAAAGTTCGAATCAGTTGAAGGACAAGGCAATGACGACGATTTCGATTCAGGATACGGGACACGGATACAGGTATTATGTCGAGACGGAAAACGTCGGCTCGCGCGAGGGTGTGGAGAAAGCCCTCAAGTCCCGGCTGGCGGGACAGGAGAACCCTACCGTTTCGCTGCATTGCGACAAGTCGGTGGCTTTCGACGAAGTGGTGGCCATGATGCGCATGGCCAAGGCCAACAATTTTACGCTCATCGCGGCTACCTCGCCCGAATAGAGTGAAACCCGGGGAATGCCGCCCTGCGGTGTTTTCCTTGTGAGAATTGACCGATGTATTATTACGATCCGAATAACGATAAATCGAACGCGCGTCGTTGGGCGAGCCTCGCAGCTTTGCTTTATGCGCTGTCGATCGCGGCGGCTTTCCTGTTCGTGTCGTTCGATATGGGGCGGGACGAGCTGCTTCCCGGCGAAGGGTTGCTGATCGATTTCGGGACGACCGAAACCGGTCTGGGCGACCGGGACCTGTCGGCTACCGATGTGCAGGCACCGCCGCAGCAGGCGGCGGCCGAAGCGTCGCGGCAGCAGGTCGAATACGTGACCAGCGAGCGGGGGGAGATCGCCGTGCAGACACCGCAGCCGGAGAAGAAACCCCGCGAGCGGGAGACTCCGGGACAAACTCCGCAGCGCAGCGACGCGCAGCAGCCTGCCGAACAACCCCGCACGGTAAACCGTCGGGCGCTCTTCCCGGGCCGCACGGCGGGGAGCACTTCCACGTCGGAGGGGCCTGCTGCGGGCGAGGGTAACGCCGGGGACCTTTCGGGGGCGCCGGAAGGCAGTCACGACGGCACGGGCCAGAGCGATTCGGGCATTGCCTACGACCTTTCGGGGCGCTCGGTGGTGGGAAAGCTGCCCAAGCCTTCCTATCCGGGCAATGAGTCCGGCAAGGTCGTCGTCGATGTGACTGTCGATGCTTCCGGTCGGGTGACATACGCCTCCTATCGGGCGCAGGGATCGACGACCAACAGCAAGCGGCTGGTCGATGCGGCGGTCGAAGCGGCCCGCAAAGCTCGGTTTTCATCCAGCGAGAGTTTGATGCAGACCGGAACGATTACCTATGTCTTTACGTTGGAATAGATTGGAATGCGCTGCCAATCCGGTTTGCCGTGCGACGTTGCACCGCAGCTCGAAAATCGGTGAGATTATCTGCAGCCGGGGATGGCTGTGAAAAAAACGATGCGAATGATGCGTACGGTATTATTGATAATGGCTTCGTGCCTTGCATGGCTCGGGGCCGGCGCCCAGCAATACGAGGGAGCGCACCTGAAATTCGAGAGCTCGTTCCATAATTTCGGGAGCGTACCCCGTCGGGGCGGCGATCTGGTTTGGGAGTTCGAATATACGAACGACGGCTCTGCTCCGTTAGTAATAGTAAGGGCGCAGACTACCTGCTCGTGCCTGAAGGTGAGCCACTCCAAACGCCCTCTCGCACCGGGCGAAACGGCTGTGATCCGTGTGGTCTATGAACCGCATAAGAATGAACCGGGAGCTTTCAGCAAGGTGATTCAGATCTATTCCAATTCGGTTTCGGGACGGGAGTTGATTACCGTTTGCGGGAACTCTCTGGATACCGAATGATCCGGTGCCGGAAAGGGTGTGTCCGGGGATCGACCGATAGAAGGGTCTCTTTGATAGGGGCGGTTTCGAGAAGATGTCAAGATGGGATCGGATGTTCGCATGAACACCGTAAAATAGTTCGACGTATGCCGTTTTGACGATAACCGCCCGGTTTGTAATTCCGAATTGCGTCGAACCTGTATTGATTATGGAACTGTTATTTACGAACTGTACGATTCTGCCCATGACGGCAGAGAAGGAGCCTCGGACTTTCACGGGGGCGGTCGGCGTGGCGGATCGCCGTCTGGCGCTGGTCAGCGACGATCCCCGGCGGATCGAAGCGTTCCGGCGGGAGCATCCCGGGGTGCGGGAGATCGACGGCACGGGCAAGGTTCTCATGCCGGGACTTATCAATACCCACTGCCACGTGGCGATGACTCTCCAGCGGGGCTATGCCGACGACATCGCCCTGATGAAGTGGCTGCACGAATATATCTGGCCTTTCGAGGCGCAGCAAACCCCGGACGAAATCGTGTTGGGAGCCGAAATGGGTATTGTCGAAATGTTGCTGGGCGGCGTCACGACGTTCGTCGATATGTACTGGCATGAAAACCGTATCGCCGAGGCCGTGCGGCGGCTCGGTATCCGGGCCATGCTCGGAGCGAGTTACCTGGATACGAGTTGGGAGGCCTTTGCCGACGATATGGAGCGGATGCTCGCCACTACGGGCGACTGCGACCGCATCCGGTTGGCCGTGGCGCCCCATTCGCCCTATACCTGTTCGCCGGAGTCGTTGCAGCGGGGCAAGGAGCTGGCACGCCGCCACGGACTCTGGTTCATGACCCATATTTCCGAAACCGAAGACGAGGTGCGTATCGTGCGGGAGCGTTACGGCACTACTTCTGTCCGGCATCTCGATGCCCTCGGTATTCTCGACGACCGGACGATCGGTGCGCATTGCGTCCACGTCGATGACGGGGATATCCGCATCCTGCGGGAGCGCGGAGTGGCCGTGTCGCACAATCCCCAAAGTAACATGAAAATTTCGAGCGGCATCGCCCCGATCGCCCGGATGCATAGCGAAGGGGTGCTTTGCACGATCGGCACGGACGGTACCTGTTCGAACAACGACCTGGATATGTGGGACGAGATGCGTACCGCATCGTTCTTGCAGAAAGTAGCGACGATGGATCCCTGCGTGCTGCCTGCCTATGAAATTCTGAAAATGGCCACTGTCGATGCCGCCCGTGCGGTCGGTCATGCCGGCGAGTTGGGTGTTATTAAGGAGGGGGCTTTGGCGGATTTCATTCTGATCGATGCGGTGAAGCCGCACCTTACGCCGGTATATAATATGGCCGCCAATCTGATCTACTGTGGCAAAGCAGCCGACGTGGATACCGTCGTGGTGAACGGCGAGATCGTCGTCGAGGGCCGCCGGATCGAGGGTGTCGATCTGTCGAACCTCTGCTCCCGGGTGCAGCATACGGCCGAGGACATTGCCCGCCGTACGGCCGCAGCGAAAAAGTAGGCTTTCAAGGTTGCCCGCAACTGAATGAAAGGGTTGTTCGATAACTTCCCGAAATTGAAAATCACCCCTGCCGGAGTTTATTCCGACGGGGGTGAAAACGTTAAAATCGGACTTGTCGGACAATCCCTCTGTTTTCCGGCGTTTCGTTCGGTTATCCGAGCAGCAGCTCTTTCAGGTCGGGAATCGCGGGGAGGATGTAATCGGCTCCGGCCGCTTCCAGTTCCGCCCAGTCGCCGTAGCCGTAGAGAACTCCGGCGGAGTCGATGCCGGCGGTTTTCGCGCCGAGAATGTCGTATTTGCGGTCGCCGATCATTAAGACCGTTCCGCGATCGGTGACGTCGCTCCCGGCCAGCACGTGAGCGATCACATCGGCCTTCGTCGGCAGCGAGCCGTCCAGTCCTGTGCCGCCGACGAAGGAGAAATAGCGGGCGATGCCGAAGTGGTCGAGGATTCGCTCGGCGAATACCCGGGGCTTCGACGTGGCGATGCAGAGCGTATATCCGCTGCTTGCGAGCGTGTCGAGCAGCTCGTCCATTCCGTCGTAGAGCCGGTTCTCGAAGATGCCTTTTTCGGTGAAATACTCCCGTGATACGGCGTCGAAGCCGTAGAATGCCCGGAAGGACTCCGCGAACGGCGGTCCGATGAAGGGGCAGAGTTCGCGCAGGTCGCTCACTTCGATACCGAAATGCCGCAGGGCGTATTGTCCCGAACGGGTGATGCCCTCCATCGGGTCTGTGAGCGTGCCGTCGAGGTCGAACAGGAGATGTCTGTATTTTTTCGTCATTGTATTGAATTTGTTGTCCGAAATCCCGCTCGGCAGCGGCGTGTCGTCGTTTTTTTGATGTTTTCGTCTCCTGATAGGCTTCGTCGGCTTCCGAATCCCGGATTTCCCGGTAGGACGGACGAGCAGGAAACAGTCGTTTGCCGACCGCCCGGTGCGGGCGGCTGATCGTCTCCTTCACTCTTCGCGGAGGAAAACCGTCGCCGTGCGCGAGGTGTTGTAGATGCGGATGCGGGGCAGCTCGTCCCCCTGCACGGGGTAGGAGAAATGCTGCCCCCGCATGTCGGTCCGCTCCGTGCCGCCGAAACGGCGCTCGTCGGTCGAGAGGATCGGGCGGTAACGGCCCGGAACCCGCACCCGTACTTCGTAATTGGGTATCGAGGCCGACGGATGCCAGTTGAATACGAACAGCAGGTCGCCGTGCGAAAAGGCCATCGTCTGATTCTGGGTGTCCATCTGTAAATTGTAAGGGTAGCCGTCGCGGAGTATGCCGTATTTTTTCACCAGGGCGATCATCGCCCGGTCGAACTCCCCGAGCTGGGCATAGCGCAGCAGCCCGTTGTCCGCGAGCGACCATTGGCGCCGGGCGTAGGCGTAGCTCCAGCCGTTGCCCTCGCGCGGAAAGTCGATCCATTCGGGATGTCCGAATTCGTTGCCCATGAAATTGAGATAGGCGTCCCCGCCTGCCGAGATCGTGACGAGCCGGATCATCTTGTGCAGGGCCATTCCCCGGTCGATGACCGGACTTTGCGAGGCGCGGTCCATGTGGTCGTACATCTCCTTTCCCATCAGCCGGAACGCGAGGGTCTGGTCGCCCACTAACGCCTGGTCGTGCGATTCGGCGTAAGCGACCGTCTTGATGCCCGGCAGACGGTCGGTCAGGACGTGCCAAATGGCGTGTATGTCCCACTGTTCGTCGGGTATCTCCTTGAGCTGTCGGATCCAGAAATCCGGAATGGCCATGCCCAGGCGGTAGTCGAAGCCGACGCCTCCGTCTGCAGTCGGAACCGCGATGCCCGGCATGCCGCTCACCTCCTCGGCGATCGTAACGGATTGGGGACGGAAGTCGTGTACCAGCGTATTGGCCAACGTAAGGTAGGTGAGGGCGGCTTCGTCCACCTCCTCATCGAAATATTGCTCCCTCCGGACGAAGTCGGTGTGCCCGTGATGGCGGTAGAGCATCGAGGTCACTCCGTCGAACCGATAGCCGTCGAAGTGAAATTCGTCGAGCCAGTATTTGACGTTCGAGAGCAGAAAGTGCCGCACCTGTTCCTTGCCGTAATCGAAAGTTTTGGAGTCCCAGTAGGGCCTGTCTCTTATACACATCTGACGCTGCCGACGAGTGTCTTGAGCGCTTCGGGCGTGCCGAAGCGCGAGGAAGGGGCGAAGAAGTTCGACACGTGGTAGCCGAACGACCCGTAATAGGGATGTTCGGCGATGCCCATCAACTGTACCGTATCGTAACCCTCTTCCCGGATCCGGGGAAGAATCTTTTCGGTGAATTCCGCATAGCTGCCCACGCCTTCGCGCTCCTGAGCCATACCTACGTGGGCTTCGTAGATGAATAATTCCTCGCTGCGGGCCGCAATGGGCCGGTCACCCTGCCAGTCGAACGGGGACGGATTCCAGAACTGGGCGGTGAAATCCTTGGTTTTCTCGTCCTGTACCACGCGGGTCGCATAGGCGGGGATGCGGTCGTGCCAGCCGTTGTCGCCGTGTACGTGGATTTTGTAGAGCGAGCCGTGCGTGAGCCGTTCGGCATACATCGCATCGGGCAGGAAAATACTCCACACCCCTTCCGGGTTTCTGTCGAGCCGCAGCGAAGTGCGCTGCCAACCGTTGAAGTCGCCCAGCAGATAAACGTCCTGCGCCCCGGGAAGCCATTCGCGGAACCACCAGCCTTCGAGCGTCTCGTCCCGCTGCCATCCGAAAT
>ERZ1504275.522-NODE-522-length-12161-cov-2.729060_pt1 | contig 12161 bp, 9 predicted proteins | sample MGYA00571873_ERZ1504275 | MGnify/ENA primary metagenome ERZ1504275 (study PRJEB39906, sample SAMEA3182102) | gut metagenome | biome: human; feature: gut; material: Stool; isolation source: human stools | place: Canada | collected 2013-02-18 ...
TTCTGCCTGAACTGTTTCTCGGCACTCGGCACAGAGGCATCACCGGAAAGCTGCGGCGCAAAAAACGGCAATCACGATAAAAAGCCGACACACAAGCATACCAAAAAGCATATAAGCAAGCCTAAAGCGGAAAATGCTTTACCGCTCGGCAACAAAAAAGCGCGGCGAAAAATATTTACGGCGGCGGTTCTTGCATGCACCTTTCTGCTGTGCGGTATTCTTGCCGGACTCACAAGAAAACAAATACGCACCGCCGCTTTAGGTGAGCCCGAAACCATGGCGGTTCTCGTTACCGACGAAAACGGGGAAGCCGTCACCGATGAAAACGGCGACAATGTTTACGAATATGTTGAAGTACCGCAAGAGGAAAAAGGCTTTTTCGGAAAGCTTTTCGGCAGTTTTATGCATAACAAAGACGACGCCGAAGGCACCGACAATACATACGCCGAAAACGGCAGCAAAGGCGAAGCGGCACAGGACAAAGCCGAGGGCTCCGTTTATTCGGCCGGAAATACGGGTTCGGGAACCGTCGGCAGCAATACGGGGAGCAGCAAAACCGAAGAGAACATTACAGATAATTCTCCGCCGTCATCGGAGGGGCTGAAATACGAGACGATAGCCACAGCGAACGGCTCATACATTAAAATAGTCGGCTACGAGGGACACAGCGCTAATGTGCTTGTGCCCGCATTCATACATGACATTCCGGTAACATATATCGCAGGCGGTGCGTTTAAAAACAACGATGTAATACGGACTATAACATTTGAGGGTGCCGACGACCTCTCCAAGCGTCAATTCTATTTACCGGCTTCTTCGAATTGCGCTCCAGCCGTTTTTTACAATCTGCCGAATCTTACAAAAATCACATTTCCGTATGAATTGTCATACGGACGTTATTTAGCCGACTATTCATTGTACTCCTATAGTGATTCCTGGTGTTATCTTTTTGAAGGAACCCCGAAGCTTGCGGCAATCGAAACTACATCGAAGCCGTCAAAAGCCGACACCGCAAGCCGCAGATATGCTTATATGACGTCAAAGGACGGAGTATTGTATTCCTCTGATTTAGACGGCTTATACTTTTATCCCTATGCAAAAAAAGACAAGTCCTTTACCGTCCCTTACGAGACGTGGTATATTTTTATAAATGACTGCTTTTATCTTGAGGAGCTTCGCATAAATGCTACCCCGTCGCATTACTTCGACTTCAATATTTTGCCGTCGAATACCCATTTAAAAAAGGTTATCGCGGAAGGCGGAAAGCCGTTTGAAACAAGATACTGGACAGACGGAGACGTGCTTTTCTCCCGACAGGAAAGCACAACCGCCAATCCGAAGGCTGTTTCTGTTGCATATTATCCGCAAACCAAGAATGATAAAGCATACCGCCTGCCGGATATTCCGGAGGGATATTATTACAACATCATAAAACAATTCAACCTTAACACGTATATCGAGGAGCTGTATGTTCCGGCACGGGCAACGGTGTGGGCGGGAATGACGGAAAAATCATATCGTCCGCCTAATCTCAGAGCCATACATTTGCAGGAAGGCAATCCGATGTCACAATCGGATATTGACGATTTTACGCGACACGGAGTTAACATCGACTATAATTACTGATACCGAAACGGAGTTATTTAACGTGAGCGAATTAAGCAATTATATAGACGAATACCTAAAAACAGAATACACGTTAAAAAGCACACTTAAGGATTCTGTGCAGTCGAGTGTTTATCTGTATCAAAAAAATGATTCGGCAAAGCAAATTGTTAAGATAAGTCAAAAAAACCGCAACGATCACGTTCTGCGACGTCTCAGAGGACAACTCAATAAAAATACCGCAACGATATACGAAGTGTGCTCAAACGACGAGGACGTAACCGTACTTGAGGAATACATAAGCGGCGCAACGCTCAGACATATCGTGGAAGCGAACGGCGGAACGCTCAAACGGGAGCTTGCCGTAAAATACGCGCTCGATATTTGCAACGGGCTTGTGTTTATACACTCCCTCGGCATAATACACCGCGACATAAAGCCATCAAACATAATAATAACCGAGCAGGGCGAAGCGGTTATCATAGACTTCGGTATAGCAAGACTTACAGACGACAGCAAGTACTCGGACACCAAAAATTTAGGTACTGCCGGATATGCGGCACCGGAGCAATTCGGAATTTACCAATCTGATCCCGTTACCGATATTTACGCCGTGGGAGTTCTTTTAAACGAGCTGCTTCTCGGAGTACACCCCACGATTGACACACCGAAAGGTAAGCTCGGCAAAGTAATTAACAAATGTATCATGGCGCAGATGTCAAAGCGTTACCAAACCGTTTCGGAGCTTGCGGAAGTGTTAAATAAGCTTTTATAAAAAAACAGATAAAAAAACAAACCGTCCGTTGGGAGATCGGACGGTTTGTTTTTTGCTTTTAAGAAGGGGGAGAAAGTAATGAAAAAGTCTAAAAAGATCTGGCAATCTTTTTATCAAATCAACAGCTTATGTCGTTCTCTTGATTTGATGTCTTTAGTATAAACACAAAATGTTTCGGCAAAAAGTACTTTTGATTAACATTTTGTAAACAGATTATTTAGTTTTCTTAATAACTTCCCCCACGGGATTTAGTCACAGCACTTCGGAATAGCTGCCGAGATACGTAAAATCGTCGATACTTCCCGACAGCTCGGTAATAACGCGAGAAAAGCCGTCTGAGTGAACGGGCGACTCTATGTCAAAGTAAAACATAAATTCAAAATCCCTGTCCTTTAAGGGTCGGCTTTCAAGCTTTAAAAGGTTTATATCATACGCAAAAAATCTCGCAAGTATATTGTAAAGCGCACCCGGCTCATGCGGCAGGGTCATCATAAGGCTCGTTTTATCGGCACCGGGATAGACTTCAAGGTCTTTACAAATACATATAAAACGTGTGTAATTATTGCCCGTATCCTGTATATCCGAGGACAGCTGGCAAAGCCCGTACAGCCCTGCACAGTTAGCCGAAGATATAGCCGCAACGTCACGGCGATTGCTCTCTGCGACCATTTTGGCAGCCATTGCGGTATTGGCACAAACGGTGACCTTAACTCCGCTTAGAGAATTTAAAAACTCCGAGCACTGATTGATTGCCTGCTCGTGAGAAAAAATTTCTTTTACATCGGTAAGCGACGTTCCTTTTTTTGCAAGCAGCGAGTGGTCAACCTTGAGGCGTATACTGCGTACTATATAAAATTTATTTTTGCTCATAAGGTCGTAAACCTTATTTACGGAGCCTGCCGTGCTGTTTTCGATAGGCAATATGCCGTAGCGGCAAAGCCCGTTTTGGACGGCTGAAAAGACGCCGTCAAAGCTGTCAAAAAACATTATATCGGGATAACGGAACAGCTTTTCGCATGCAAGGCTCGAATATGCGCCCTCTACACCCTGACACGCGACAACGGCTTCAGACGGGAAAACATCGGCGGTATTTGCGGACGCCGACAGTATTTTTTCGGTCAAAACGGACGTATTGTCAAGGAAGCTGTGCTGATACGAACGGGAGAGATTTAACACGGTGGAAAAAAGAAGCCTTGTGTATGTTTTCATCTCGTCGCCCGACATTTTTGCCACACGGTTTAAAAGCTCCCGCTCACGAGAACGGTCAAGCACCGGCATACCGGTTTTTTTCTTATACTCGGCTACCGACAGCGAAACTCCCATACGCTTTATAAAAAGCTCCACAAATTCGCGATCGATACTGTTTATCTCATTTCGTAATTCATTAATATCCTTATCCATTGCCATTGCCCTTTCGGATTTTTTAAAGAACTATATCAAGCATTGTCACAGCCGTTACCGCTTCGACTGCGGGTACGGCGCGCGGCACTATACAAGGGTCGTGCCTGCCCTTTATCAAAAGCTCCTCTTCCTCCATAGTTTCAAGGTTTACGCTCCGTTGAGGCTTACCTATGGACGGAGTCGGCTTTATTGCCACGCGGAAAACTATGGGCATACCGCTTGTTATACCGCCGAGAATTCCGCCGTGATTATTAGTTTCGGTTCGCACTGCGCCGTCCGATACAATAAATTCATCGTTATTTTCGCTTCCGCGCAGCAGCGCCGACGAAAATCCCCTGCCGAATTCTATACCCTTTACGGCAGGTATTCCGAAAACGGCGGCGGCAAGGCGATTTTCAATGCCTTCAAACATGGGTTCGCCGAAACCTGCTTTTACACCCGTTACGGCACACTCTATAATTCCGCCGACAGAATCTGCATCAAGCCTCGCCTTTTCAATTTCAGCCTTCATTTTTTCTCCGGCAGCATCATTTATTACGGGAAATTCTTTTTCCGCGATATTTTCGTCCGTTATGCTGACGGGGTCGAATTTTTCATCCTCAATGCCGCCTATTGCCGCAATATGAGCCTTAATATCTATGCCCTTTAGTTTTAAAATCTGCATACAAACGCTTCCTGCAAAGCAAAGCGGCGCAGTCAGCCTGCCCGAGAAGTGTCCGCCGCCCGCAATGTCATTAAAGCTGTTATACTTTACAGCTGCAGCATAGTCGGAATGACCCGGACGCGGAAGGGTCCGTATATTTCCGTAGTCGCCCGAACGCGTATTTGTATTCTCAATTATCATCGCAAGAGGCGCGCCGCACGTAGTATTATCAACAAGTCCCGACAATATTACGGGCTTGTCCGCCTCGCGGCGCGTTGTCGAATATTTATTGCGACCCGGTGCTCTTCTCTCCATAAATTTTTCTATTGACAAGGTGTCGAGCTTTACGCCTGCCGGCAGTCCGTCAATAACACAACCTATCGCTTCGGAGTGCGACTGACCGAAAACCGAGACATTTATCTTGTTTCCTCTAAGAATTGATGACATTGTAATTACCTCCGAGCGAAGAAAAATCTTCAAAGAAATTCGGGTAAGATTTATTTACCGCTTCTGCCCCACGCAAAATAATATCGCCGCTTGAAACAGCGGACAAAACAGAGAGAGCCATAACCATACGGTGGTCGTTATAGCCGCTGACAGCACCGCCGACGACAATACCAGTTTTGTTTATCACAAGTCCGTCATCGGTTTTCGATATATCGACCCCGAGAGCTTTAAGGCTTTCGTAAACCGCCGTGAGTCTGTCGGACTCCTTTATTTTAAGCCTCTCGGCACCCGTTATAACGGTCTCGCCGTCATTTGCCGCGGCTGCTGCCACGGAAATTATAGGAACAAGGTCGGGAATATTTCGCGCATCGATATTTATGCCGTGCAAATCGCCCTTTTTAACGGTTATACTTCCTTGCTCCACGGTTATTTCGGCTCCCATTTCTTTGAGAATCGTAAGTATTTGTTTATCACCCTGAACGGACGAGACGTCAAGCCCCGTTACGGTGACTCTGCCCGAAACGGCACCTGCCGTCAGGAAGAATGCCGAATTTGACCAATCACCCTCAGATTCGACAGTACCCGGCGAAGCATATTTCTGCCCTCCGGGTATAAAGAAGGAATTACTTTTTTCCGTGACGGTTATACCGAATTTTTTCAACGTATTAAGCGTCATATCTATATACGGCCTTGATTCAACGGGCGGTATAACGGTAATAATGCTGTTGCCGTTTAAAAGCGGCAGTGCAAACAAAAGCCCCGTAATAAACTGCGAGCTTATATTTCCCTTAATCGTAAATTCGCCCGATATCATTTCGCCGTTTATTTTAACCGGGAATACATTTATCGGTGAAAAGACGACACCATGAGCTTCCATTTGTTCACGCAGCGGAGACAACGGACGTTCCGGAAGTCTGCCGCCGCCGGTAAACTCGGTGTTTGTACCGAGTGCCGCGGCAACGGGAAGTAAAAATCTGATGGTTGAGCCGCTCTCATTACAATCGAGTACGGCACTTTTTCTTTTTTCTTTGATGGGTTTAACCGAAATGCCGCCATCAACAAATTTTATATCCGCCCCGAGCGAATTAAGGCAATTCACCGTTGCCGTTATATCGGCAGAACGCGCGTTGCACCTTATAAAAGTCGGTCTGTCGCTGAGCGCCGAGGCAATTAAAAGCCTGTGAGCATCAGATTTTGACGATATTGCCGTGACTTCACCGCAAAAGCGGCACGGTTTCAGCCTTATATTCATTAACAGAGTCCCTCACCGATTATTTTTTCAAGTTCCGAAGTCGGTACACTTTTTATAACACAGTTACCGAGAGCTTCGGGAATTATCAGTTTTATTTTGTCGCCAGACCGTTTTTTATCCGCCATAGCCGCGGACGAAAGCTCGCTTGCGGAAAAATCGGTGCTGACGGGCAAAGAATATTTTCTATTGAGTGACGCTATAATATCGGCGTAATTTTCGTCACAGAAGGAGCATTTATATGCCGCCCTCGATATTATTACCATTCCGACGGCAACCGCACTTCCGTGTGGTATTTTATATCCGCTGCATTTTTCTATGGCGTGACCTACGGTATGACCGAAATTCAGAAGTGCTCTGACGCCTTTTTCCTTTTCGTCGGCATTTACAATGTCGCGCTTTAACTCCACACAGCGAGTTATTACATATTCGAGATTGTCTTTTGCCTCGTCATCGCGCAGAAACTCAAAAAACGCTTTGTCAAAAATCACTCCGTACTTAATGACCTCTGCCATTCCGTCGGCAAAAATCCCGTCGGTAAGAGTGGAGAGCGTTTCGAAGTCGGCTATAACAAGCTTCGGCTGATAAAACGCGCCGGCAAGGTTTTTACCTGCCTTTAGGTCTATTGCGGTTTTTCCGCCCACGGACGAGTCAACGCACGCCAAAAGCGTAGTCGGTATCTGTATAAAATCTATGCCTCGCAGATAGCTTGCGGCGGCAAATCCCGCGACATCTCCGACAACTCCGCCGCCGAGCGCCACCAAGGCGTCGGTTCTTGTAAGTCCGCTCTCGGCTAAAAATTCAAGTATTGAAGAAAATGTTGATATGTTTTTTGATTTTTCCCCATGCGGAAATACAAATTTAAAGGTTTCAAAGCCTGCGTCTGAGAGCGACTTCATAACGACATCCGAATAAAGCTTATCTACGGTATCGTCGGTTATCACAGCCACCCTTTCTGCGGAAGTGACCTCTTTTATCATATCGCCGCTTTTCGGCAAAATGCCCTTGTCAATTACAATATTATAACGCACGGCAGCGTCTACTTCAACTGTTTTCATAATGCCTCCGAATCGACGATTTTAGTTTTTATACATACCGTCTATCTTTTCTTTGCGCTCGCGACCCTCCTTGAGAAGAGCCTTCAGCGTGACTGCGTCGTGCTCCTTGAGAGCCTTTGAATACTTTTGCAGATTTGCTATAATGCCGTCCACCTCGTTTATGAGATTATCCTCATTTTCAAAGAAAAGCTCTGTCCACATAGTCTCATTGAGCTTTGCGACACGCGTTAAATCCTTGTAGCTGCCTGCCGAAAAACCCTTGTGCACTTCCGCCTCAGGGCTTTTAACATAGGCGTTTGAAACGACGTGGGCAAGCTGAGAGGTATAGGCTATTATCTTGTCGTGCTCCTCGGGAGTCGATATTTGAATATTTGTAAATCCGAGCTTTAGATATAAGCTTTTAACGGCCTCCAAGTCCTCGATTTTGACATCCTTTGATGGGATAATTATCATGGAAGCCTCGGAGAACATACCGACATCGGAATATTCAAAGCCCGAGAAGTGAAGTCCTGCCATTGGGTGCGCTCCGATAAACGTAAAGCCGTTTTCGGAGGCTACCTTCCAGAGCGGCTCGCAGACGACGCGCTTTACGCCGCAGGAATCCATAACAATGGCACCTTTTTTTATCTTATCCGCATGAGTGCGCACAAATTCGAGCGTATCGTTAGGGTAAAGACCCAAAATCACCATATCGCACGTCGGGAGAATATCACTTGTGAGTTCCTCGTCAACGGCTCCCAAAAGCTTTGCTTTCAGCAGAACTCCGCGGTCAATGTCATAGCCGTAAACGGTATTGTCCGTATTGTATTTGATTGCCTTGGCTATCGAGCCGCCGATAAGTCCCAAACCTACTATTGCTATATTCATCTTTATCGCCTCTCAAAATTACAGATTGTTTACCGTTTCTCTTATAGCGTTAACGCCTCTCGTTACCTCTGCGAATTCCTCCGGACGAAGAGCCTGAGGACCGTCACAAAGAGCCTTTGCAGGGTCGTTGTGAACCTCTATCATAAGGCCGTCTGCGCCGCAGGCGGCAGCCGCAAAGGACATCGGCTTTACAAGTCTTGCGATACCCGAAGCATGGCTCGGGTCAACTACTACGGGGAGGTGCGTCATTTCGTGGAGCATTGCGACAGCCGAAAGATCGAGGGTATTTCTCGTGGCGGTCTCAAAGGTTCTTATGCCGCGCTCGCAGAGTATAACCTTTTGGTTGCCCTCGGCCATAATGTATTCGGCACTCATAAGGAATTCCTGAAGCGTAGCGCAAAGTCCGCGCTTTAGGAAAATGGGTTTGTCTATTCTGCCGAGCTCCTTTAAAAGCTCAAAATTCTGCATATTCCTTGCTCCGACCTGAATTATGTCCACATTCTCAAACAAATCAATATGAGACGCGTCCATAATTTCGGTAACTATCGGCATACCTGTTTCTTTTTTCGCCTCAAGCAAAAGCTCAAGTCCCTCGGCGCGCATTCCCTGGAAAGCATAGGGCGAAGTGCGCGGTTTGAAGGCGCCGCCCCTTAAAATATTGGCACCGGCCTTTTTGACGTCTTTTGCTATCGAGATTATCTGCTCGCGGCTCTCAACCGAGCAAGGACCTGCAAAATACTGGAAATTTCCGCCGCCTATTTTATGTCCGCCGACATCAATAATCGTGTCGTCCGGATGAAATTTTCTGTTGGCGTTTTTATACGGCTCGGAAATTCTTTTTACCTTTTCAACTATGTCAAGACCCTGAATAAGGTCAATATCGATTTTGCTCGTATCACCGATAAGGCCTAAAATCGTCTGGTACTCGCCTATAACCTTATGAACCGAAATTTTCTGATTTTCGAGCCAGTCGGTAAGATTTTTTACTTTTTTACTGTCTGCACCGTCTTTTAAAATTACTACCATTGTTTTGCTCCTTACTCTGAAAAATAAAAAGTCCCGCAGCGAATTTCACTGCGGGACGCATTTACTAAAACACTTTAAATCTCAGCACGCTATCTGTTTTGCAGCAAAATTCATACTAACCCTACCAAAAAAGTTGATAAAGTAAAAGTAATAGTATGAAGCTGTAAAGACAAGATTACGCATTGATTATTACCTCAATATTTTAGCGGTTTAAAGTATAATAATACCAAAGATTTGATTTGTCAACACTTTTTATAAAACTTTTGAAAGAAATTCCTGCAGCCTCGGATTTTGCGGATTCGTGAAAAGCTCCTCAGGAGCATTTTCTTCGAGAATCTTTCCATCGTCCATAAACAAAACTCTGTCGCCGACCTCGCGTGCAAAGCCCATTTCGTGGGTAACAACAACCATTGTCATACCCTCCTTGGCAAGTTCTCTCATAACCTCAAGCACCTCGCCTACCATCTCCGGGTCAAGGGCACTTGTAGGCTCATCAAAAAGAATGACATCGGGATTCATGGCAAGCGCGCGCACTATTGCAACACGCTGCTTTTGACCGCCGGAAAGCTGAGACGGATACACATCGGCCTTATCGGCAAGCCCTATTCTGTCGAGAAGCTCAAGAGCATTTTTATGCGCTTCCTCTTTTATCTGCTTAGTGGTCTTGACGGGTTCTTTGGTATCGGCTTTGCCGAGTGTCCTTTGACGGCGAAGCTTTCTCATTCTGCGTTTCTCACAAAGCACGGGTGACAGCATTATATTCTCTATAACGGTCTTGTTGTTAAAGAGATTAAAGTGCTGAAAGACCATTCCTATCTTTTCGCGCTGCCTGTTAATATTGACTTTCATATCCGTAAGGTCTACTCCGTGATAAAGCACCTTGCCGGACGTAGGATCCTCCATACAGTTAAGGCAACGAAGCAGCGTGCTTTTACCGGAACCCGACGGCCCTATTATGACTACCTTTTCGCCCTGCTCTATTTTAAGGTTAATACCCTTCAGCACGGAGAGGTCGCCGAAGCTTTTGCAAAGATCAATGACTTCTATCACTCTTCTTCAGGCTCCTTTCCATAATCTTAATGAAGAAGCTGATTATCAGCACCATCAAAATATAAATGATTGCCATAACAAGATACGGCACCATAAATTCATAGCTGTTGCTGCCTATATAGTTGAATGCAACGTAAAGGTCGGTAGCGCCGACGAAGCTTACTACCGATGTCTCTTTTATAAGAGAGATAAATTCGTTGCCGAGCGTAGGCAGAATATTTTTTATTGCCTGCGGAATGATAATTTTCATCATCGTGGTTCCGTAGCTCATTCCTACGGCTCTGCCGCCCTCCATTTGGCCGGGGTCGACCGACTGTATGCCGCTTCGCATTATCTCGGATACATATGCCGCGCTGTTAAGCCCGAACACACATACGGATACCGCAACCGACGTCATTTTAATGTTTAACAGAGGTAAAAGCACATAGTAAAACACAAGAAGCTGCACAACTACCGGCGTTCCTCTGAAAAGGCTTACATAGAAGCTGCAAAAGCCGTTTAAAATACGAGGCAGTCTTCTGTATTTCGGCAAAACTCTGATTGTGGCTATAAGAGTACCTATAAGTATACCGATAACAAGACCCAATACAGCTATTATAATAGTATTTTTAAGGCCTAACAGAACCTTGTTATAGGCACCTGCGTTTATAAATACATCAATAAAGCGCTTGACCCTAATATCAAAATTACCCATGTATCAAAATCCTTACTTTAATATAAACAATGCCCCACTTTTATTAGGTGAGGCATTGAAGTGTTAAGTCTTAACCGCAGTTCAGTTTACTTCGTTGATGGACTGAGCAATGCAAGCCGCGGGAGCAGCATCAATTATAACATAATTGATATTGCCGTTGATCATATCCTGAACGGCAAGAGAACCGCTCTTGTAGCCTACACAAACAGCTTTAAGTCCGGGGAACTCCATCTCCGCGTCGCCCTCGCAGTAAAGCTGACCTGTGGTGCCGTTTTGAACGCCTATTTTTACACTGCTGTCAAGAGTGTTGAGGATAGCCTCAACAGAAGCGGCGTCGGTGCAACCGTCAAACTTGGTATCGGAACCTTTAACTACAAGTCTCTGAGAAGCCTTGTAATAAGGAGTAGAGAAAGTGACATACTCTTCTCTCTCGGCCTTTACGGTAAGACCTGCCATTGCGACATCGCACTTGTGCTGACCTACCGAGAGGCAAACCGAGTCAAAGTCCATATTCTGGATAACGAGCTCTTTGCCGAGATAATCCGCAAGAGCCTTTGCTATTTCCATATCGATACCGCTGTAACCGTCGCCGTTTGTATACTCAAACGGTTCAAAAGCCGCGTTGGTGGCAACTACAAGCTGATCCTTGGTAGAATCAAGAGCAGCTGATTTGATTACATCGGGAGTACCGCCGGCGAAATATTTATTGCATAATGCGTCGAAAGTTCCGTTAGCTTTGATTTCGGTAATAAAGCTGTTGACCTTTTCGAGAAGCTCGGGCTGATTCTTGTCAACGCCGAACGCATATTCTTCATCCGTAAGGTTAACGTCGATTACCTTAACTGCCGGTGTTTTTGCTTCCTTGGACGTATCCGAGCCGGTTGCCGTGTCATCCTTGCTGCCGCATGCTGCAAACGACATAACCATTAAAACGGCTACGAGCATAAGTGAAATTACTTTTAATGCTTTTTTCATTACGATTCCTCCGTAATAATTTAATGGATATATAATATCACTATCTGTCAAATTATGCAAGTGTAATGTATAATTATTCGATTTTGCACGAATTATATACGAAAAACGCCGTATTATTATGTTTATTTGACGGATTCGGTTTCATCATTTGCAAGTGACTCCGCGTGTCTTTCCGCAAGTTCCTTTTCGACCTGCGCACGCTGAGCCTTTGAATAACGTATGCATAAAAACGGAATGAGATAGAGCACAGAGCCAAGTGCCGGAAGGAGCATAAAGAGCGGCCACTGAGCCTTATAAAAAGCCTGCGTCTGGCCCTCAAGGCCCAAATTCGCGTCGTAACCGAGCCCCGAAAGTACAAGTCCGCTGAATAT
>ERZ1504275.560-NODE-560-length-11516-cov-3.301632_pt1 | contig 11516 bp, 10 predicted proteins | sample MGYA00571873_ERZ1504275 | MGnify/ENA primary metagenome ERZ1504275 (study PRJEB39906, sample SAMEA3182102) | gut metagenome | biome: human; feature: gut; material: Stool; isolation source: human stools | place: Canada | collected 2013-02-18 ...
GGCTACGCTATCGGCCGGCTCGGTGTATGGACAATCAATCGGATCAATTTGAGCAATCATTCGCTCTATCCGGTGCTTTTGCTCGCTTTCGTTTTCTTTACCTTCTCGTTTACCGACCTGATTGGCGGGAACGGATACTTGGCTGTTTACCTGGCAGGATTGGTGTTGGGTAATAACCAGTTGACGCAGAAACGTTCGCTGACGATCTTCTTCGACGGCTTCACCTGGCTGGTACAGATCGTGATGTTTCTTACGCTGGGTCTTCTCGTCAACCTCGACGAACTCTTGCAGCCCGACGTGCTGATGCTGGGCTGTCTGGTAGGAGCCTTCATGATGTTCATTGCGCGTCCCGTCACGGTGTTCGCCTGTATGGCTCCTTTCCGCAAGTTTACGACCAAAGCCCGTCTTTATGTTTCCTGGGTCGGTCTGCGCGGTGCTGTGCCAATTATTTTTGCGACCTATCCTTTGCTGGCCGGTACGGAGGGAGCGCGGTTGTTGTTCAATGTGGTTTTTCTGGTGACGATTCTTTCGCTGCTGGTGCAGGGTACGACCGTAAGTTGGATGGCGAATCTGCTCGGGCTTGGGTATGCCGAAAAGAGTCCTGCCTTCGGGGTCGATGTCCACGAAGATATTCCGTCGATATTTACCGAGGTCCTTGTCAATGAATCGATGCTTCAGGGGGGCGCTACGCTCAAGGAGATCAACCTGCCGGAGAATACGCTGGTGATGATGGTCTATCGTGACGGAGATTATTTCGTTCCACAGGGCAATACCGAACTGAAGGTCGGTGACAAGCTCTTGGTTATTTCAGACCGGGGCGAGGAGCTGGAGTCCACCTATAAGGATATGGGAGTCGATGAAGTGCTGAAACTTTGAGATATTTCCTGCAGATCGGTTCTCTCTGTTATCGAAACAAAAAAGCTGTCGTTTTCGACAGCTTTTTTGTTTCGAATATATCTTGAAGATTAGATCTCCCAAGTAGCGCCCGAGTGGAGCAGGTCGTCCACGCAGTGGATCTTGCTCTGGGCTTTCACCTCTTCCACCTGCTTTTCAACGGCCTGATCGTAAACGATTTCGTCCTCGACCGAACGGATTACACCGAGTGCGACCGGATAGTCGGGATATTTCATTGCGGCCAGCATCGAGTGCAGCGTCGTGTCTTTGGTGTGGGCGTCGTGCGTCAGGATCTTGTCCAGCGTATAGCCGTCCTGTCCGACCGTTACGACTTTCAGGCGCATATCCTCGAACACCAGACCTTTTTCGTTGTTGGCGCCGAAGAGCATCTTCTCGCCGTGGCGCAGCGTGATGGTGTGCTCCTGGCGGGTAGCCTTGTCTCCGGCGAAAGCCGCATGGGTCTTGTCGTTGAAGATCACGCAGTTTTGCAGAACTTCGGTGACCGACATACCCTGATGTTTCGCCGCTGCGATCAGACACTCTTTGGTCAGATTCACCTCCATGTCGATCGAACGGGCGAAGAAGGTGCCTTTCGCGCCGATCACCAGTTCGCCGGGGTTGAACGGCTTTTCGACCGTACCGTAGGGCGAGGTCTTGGTGATTTTGCCCAGCTTCGAGGTCGGCGAGTACTGACCTTTGGTCAGACCGTAGATCTCGTTGTTGAACAGGATCGCGTTGAGGTTGATGTTGCGGCGGATCGCGTGGATGAAGTGGTTGCCGCCGATGGCCAGCGAGTCGCCGTCGCCCGAGGTAACCCAAACGTTCAGACGCGGATTCGCAGTCTTCACACCCGTAGCGATGGCATTGGCGCGTCCGTGTACGGAGTGGAAGCCGAAGGTCTTCATATAGTAAATGAAGCGCGACGAGCAGCCGATGCCCGAGATGAACGTGAAGAGGTTGTGCGGCGTATCGGTCTGGTCGGCGATTTCGGGCAGGGCCCGCTGTACGGCATTCAGAATTGCGTGGTCACCGCAGCCGGGACACCATCTTACTTCCTGGTCGCTTTTGAAGTCTGCCGGAGTATATTTGTAATCTGCCATGGCTTTATTTCAGTAAAGAGTGAAACTTGTTCGTGAGCTCGGTCACCGTGAACGGCTGGCCTTCGCACTTGTTGTACTGTTCGTAGTCGAATTGCTGCAATTTGCCGCGCAGGTAGTTGGCGAACTGTCCTTCGTTGAGCTCGCAAACCACGATCTTCTTGAAGCGCTTGAAGATGTCGGCGACGCCGTGCGGCAGCGGGTTGATGTAGTTGAAGTGGCAGAGCGAAACTTTCTTGCCTTCGGCACGCATTTTATCGACGGCATTCTGCAGGTGTCCGCGTGTACCGCCCCAACCTACTACGAGCAGATCGCCTTCCGGGTCGCCGTAAACCGTCTGGTGCGGGATGTAGTCGGCGATCTTGGCGATTTTCGCGGCACGCAGGTTCGTCATTTCCTGGTGATTCTGTGGGTCGATCGAGATACTGCCTTTCAGCTTGTCTTTCTCCAGTCCGCCTACACGGTGCTCCAGACCTGCTTTGCCGGGGAATGCCCAACTGCGTGCCAGCTTCTCGTTGCGGGCGTAGGGCATGAAAGGGCCTCCGTCCTCGGTTTTGTCGATGATCGGCGGGTTGATGGTCGGGTAATCCTTCATCGAAGGGATCTTCCACGGTTCGGAACCGTTGGCGATGAATCCGTCCGAGAGAAGCACTACCGGCGTCATGTGCTCCATGGCGATACGACCGGCCTCGAATGCGTAGTGGAAGCAGTCGCTCGGCATCGAGGCGGCGATGACCGCTACCGGGCTTTCTCCGTTGCGGCCGTAGAGGGCCTGCTGAAGGTCGCTCTGCTCGGTCTTGGTCGGAAGACCCGTCGAGGGGCCGCCGCGCTGTACGTCCACGACTACCAGCGGAAGCTCGGTCATCACGGCCAGACCCAATGCCTCGCTCTTGAGTGAAAGACCGGGACCCGACGTGGTCGTCACGGCGAAGTTACCGGCGAACGAAGCACCGATGGCCGTACAGATACCCGCGATTTCGTCTTCGGCCTGTACGGTTTTCACACCGAGGTCCTTACGTTTGGCGAGTTCCTCGAGAATGACGGTAGCCGGAGTGATGGGGTACGAACCGCAGAAGAGGGGCAGACCGCTCTTCTCGGATGCGGCGCAAAGACCCCATGCCGTTGCGACGTTACCGCTGATCGACCGGTAAGTGCCTTTCTCCATCTGGCCCGATGCGACGGTATATGTATTGGCGAACTGATGCGTGTTGGCGGCATAGTTGTAACCGGCGTCGATAGCGCGTTTGTTGGCTTCGGCTATAGCCGGATTTTTCTTCGCAAATTTTGAATCGAGGTAGTGTTTCGCATGATCCTCTGGACGGTTGTAGAGGTAGAAGCAGATACCCAGTGCGAACATGTTTTTGCACTTGACCATCGCTTTGTTGTCCAGACCGGAATCCGCCAAAGCCGCCTTGGTCATCTCCGTAATGTTCGGAACGACTACGTTGAAATCTTCCAGGTTCAGCTCCCGGATCGGGTCGAGCGTTGCGAAACCCGCTTTCCGAAGGTGCTCTTCGGTAATGGAGTCCTCGTCGAGGATTACCGTTGCACCCGGCTTGAGCCATTTGCGGTTCGCCTTCAGTGCCGCAGGGTTCATTGCGATCAGTACGTCGCAGAAGTCGCCCGGGTTGAGCTGTCTTTTGGCTCCGAAGTGCACCTGGAATCCGGATACACCCGCTACGGTACCTTGCGGGGCGCGGATTTCGGCGGGATAGTCGGGGAATGTCGAGATTCCGTTGCCGAGCAAGGCTGAAGTGTCGGAAAAGAGCGTGCCAGTAAGCTGCATGCCGTCACCGGAGTCGCCCGAAAAGCGGATCACGACATCTTGCAGCTCTTGTACCTTGTTTTCATTCATTGCTGTATGTGAATTAGTAATATAATAAGGTTGCTTTATTGGGTCGTTTTCTGTGTCCGGCACGGTTTCGATCGATTCGACCCTGCCTTCCTTTGTCGAAAACATTATAATATAATGCCACAAATATAGGAAATATATTCCGGATAAAACTCACAAATCGTAATTAAAAAAATATTGTTTGGTTAAAACTTTGCTTTTTTTGTGCTTTTTGTAATTATAAATAGGAAGAAATCCCGGCTGCGGGCATCGCAACCGGAACATTTGGAACGCTGCACCGAAATCCGGTTTCGGGTACGGCCCGTAACGGCTCGCGCGATTTCGTGCTACCGGATCGAATTCATCCGGATACTGGCCTTGACCAGGGCGAGGGCCCGGATGCGGTCCACGGCCACCTCTTTGTCGGCGTGATGGGGGTTCTGACTGACGAGTTTCACGTACCCTTCCCGCTCGGATTTTTGGATGTATTTGACCGTGATGTACTCTTCGCCGTCGATGTCGATCGAGAGCAGGTACATGTCGCCCCAGAAGATGTCGCCGATATCCTTGAGCTGTTTGTAAAGTACGATGTCGCCGCTTTTGAGCAGCGGGTACATCGAGTCGCCCACGATATAGATGGCACCGTCGCACTTGGGCAGGTTGGGGATGTGGATGAAATTGACGGGCCGCGTCTGCGCGTGATCGGCGAAGAGCGGCACCAGGCCCGCCGTCCCTTCTATGGAGTAGAGGGGGACGCTTTGCAGCGGCAGCGTGTTGTCCGTGCGGTGCATGTAGGCGGTCAGATCGGGTTCGGCATTGAACATTTCCCCTTCTCCGCTGTCGAGCCAGTCCGGATTGACATTCAATTCTTGAACCAGGATGTTCTTGTTCCGGGACGAGAGCGCCGCCTTGCCCGTTTCGATCATCGAAAGGGCGGCCTTTCCGATGCCTAATCGTTGAGCTAACTGCTCTTGTGTCAGACCTATTGTCTTTCTCAATAGTTTTAAGCGATCCCCCGTCATATCGTATCAAAATTTTTTATGGTAAATATTTTGATTCTCTTGTATTAAATTCAAAAATTGAACTTATCTTTGTCTTGCAAAGTTAAACGATTTATTTTGTTTATGCAAAATTTTTATTGAACTAAATTCTTTTACGATGACCTATCCAATTATTCCGGAGTTATACGGTATCGTCGCTCGCAAGCTGTTGGATGAAATCGGGGAGAAGAGTTTCTATTCCGGTTCGTTTTTATTCGACTACGGTTCGAAAGAGTGTCGTTTCGTCGCCTCGATCGTAATCTATCGTTCGAAGGAGTGTCTGCCCGAAGGCGACGCCGATCGAATCGACGACCTGGTTCCCGTCTGGTGGGAATTCCATACATCCGACCAAGCGGGGGAACGCCCCAACGATTTCTCCTTTTCCGAGCTTAAGGAGTACCTCTTCTGATTCGACTCCGCAAGATCGCACATCCCATCCGGAGCGGCACCTCCTGCGGTCTTTTTCCGAACACATTGTTCTTGGTTTTCGATACCCGCTGCAACGGGCGGTTCCGTTTTTCCGTTGTCGTTCGAAAAGTTGAACGCTGTTCTGCGATTGTCGGATGCGGCGATTCTGGAATCCGGCCGACCCGTGCGTATCGAAACCCTCCGCCTCCCTTCGGCAGCGCCGTGCCACCGGGCGGAGCTTAAAAACTACTGACCTATGAATATAGATGTATTGAAGGACTTGTCCCCCGCAGAACCGGCTTCTGCGGGGGATTTGCCTCCGTTCGGCCTGTTTGCCGCCGGAGTCTATCCCTTTCTGGAGTTCCGGTGGTTTCACGAGGCCTACTACCGCGTACTGGAGGCATTCGCCGCCGGGCGCGTCCGCCGGCTTATCGTCACCATGCCGCCCCAGCATGGCAAGAGCGTCGGGGCTTCGACCCTGCTGCCCGCCTACCTGTTGGGGCGCAATCCCGATCTGCGGATCGCCATCGCCTCCTATTCGGCTTCGTTGGCTTCGAAGTTCAACCGGCGTGTGCAGCGTATCATCGATTCGCCCGAATATGCGGCCTTTTTCCCGGAAACGACCATCAAGCGGGGAGCCAGGCCTCCGGAGTACCTGCGTACGGCTGATGAGGTGGAGATCATCGGTCACCGGGGCGGCCTGCTCTCTGTCGGCCGCGAGGGGGCGCTCACGGGCAACCGTGTGGACTGCTTCATTCTCGACGACCTTTATAGAAAATAATCAAAATTGTCGCAAACCAACTAATGAACGAAAAAATTTGCCTTGTTTTTAATCTGAAATTTTATGTATAAGGGAAAACGCCGCATTTTTTCGGCCCTTTCTCCTTAACCTTTATAGATACGATGCAATTCAACTCCACCGAATTATTTTACAAACTGCATCAGATAGTTTTCGCAAAATCCAGCTAACGGGAATTTCACCACCTCGTCCCGTCCGTCGGGCGTGGTGTATTGGAATAGGATTGTATCGGCTTTCACGTGGTAGTCGAACAAATTCACCTTTTCGCCCGTTCCCTCGATTTGTGCCTCGTTAGCCGTCATTGTGCCGATTATCCCGTCCATTTCGTTAAGTTCGCACTTTCATCCAAATATGTATTGTCGATTCTTTGTTAGGACAATTTCGACGGGCTTTGTAATGTCTGCCATATTAGGGGCAAACAAGTAAATAAATGTTTCGGGAAATATTTCGTCTTTGGGTTTTCCTACAAGCAGGACTATTCCCTCTGTTTGGCTCCATTTAACCGCCTTTTGGATTATCTGCTTATCCTCTCATGCGTCGGTCTTTCATTCTGTTTTAGGTTGTTTGTATCTGTTCATTTTAGCTAAAATTTAATTGTTATTTATCTTTATAAAGATAAGATTATTAGCGGAATAAACAAAATGAAAGACAGGCTTGTGCAAAAAACCTGCACAAGTCTGTCTTCGGTCGTTGTAGAAATGCGAATCAGATTTTTTTGAAAGTAGTAGTTATTTCTGCTTTATAGCCATCGTTATCGTCTACTTTTTTGTATAAAAGGACAAGTTTGTTTTTCGTCAATTCTTTAATCTCATAAACAGATGTAGGATTACCTTCTTCAGGTTCTTCATAAATCAATAATTGGTTATTAGAAATTGTGTATTCAACAGACCAATTACTATCCAATTTATTATTATCATAATAATAGTAGCTTTTGTATCTTCCCGTTCCGTCTTCATTGAATGTATAAGTAAAATAAAAACCGTAATCGTCATTTACATCGTCAATCGGATATGTAATATCCTTTTCCATTTTGCCCTCTCCTGCTACAATCTCATAACCAACCTCTCGTGTAATTTGCCACGTCCCGATGATTTGATTGGGATTTACGTCTTTGTCATCATCATCGGAACAAGCCGAGAAAGAAACTACCGCAAACATAGCGGCCACAATAAGAAACAACTTTTTCATAGTTGCAATAAGTTTAGATTGTCGCCCCAGCACCAACGCGACGGTTAATGTTTGATTTTTAAAAAACAGAAAGCGTGGTGCTGAAAACTCATTTCATTGTAACAGGTCGTAGGAAACCTCGAAGATAAAATAAGCAACAGCCCCACGCCTATCCCGTATAAAGGATATGACGCGGCAAGTCGTCGGCTTACTCCCTCTTCTATCGAATTTCCTACGTTCGTTACAAAGGAATAAACTTACACTTTCCGTGTTTGTTCGTATGTCCCACAAATGTAGGAAACAAAAACGGATTATGCAATTATCGGCATCTTGGGGGCTGTTGCAGTTACAAAATTAGGGCGGAACCATCCGCAAAGTTTTATTCTTCGGTTATTAGTAGTAATCCAACTTCATGTAATATCAATAATCTTTTGTGGTGTCGGCGTTCTGAACGCAGATCGGGGCGGTTTGTTTTATGTGGAATCCTATTAAATGGTAAGTAAAAAATTCGGTTTTCCTTCTGAAAAGGGGGAGGGGTGAAAAATAGGGATTGTCCGCTCGGTCGGGGTATCTCGGTTTGTTTGTCTGCGAGTGACAACCTTTTCAGAAAATGATATTTTATAGACCCTTTCACAAAGTTTGTCACCTTTTGGTTGCGGGGCAGTTTCGGCATAAATCGCACGATATGGGGAGTGGATGATAAATAGATTTACCCAAAACTACCCTATAAAAGAAAGAATCGCTATCTTTGCCGAAAAGCAAGTGTATCATGTCCTATAAACCGCCTTACACCATTACGCCGAAGATCACGAATTTGGTTGCACAAATCAGCGAAGCAATCGGCAGCTATTATGCGCATGAAAATCTGCGTCTGCATCGGGTCAATCGGATCAAAACGATTCACGGCACGCTGGCTATCGAGGGCAACACGCTTTCGACGGAGCAGGTCACGGCGGTATTGGAGGGAAAACCCGTCGTTGCTCCTATTAACGAGGTGCAGGAGGTGCGCAACGCCCTTAAAGCGTATGAATTGCTCGACACGCTCGACCCCTGTAAAGTCGATGATCTGTTAAAGGCGCATGCCACGATGGAAGTGGGGTTGATCGACGAAATCGGTTGCTTCCGCAAAGGCGGTGCGGGTGTGGTGTCGGGGAAAACGGTTATCCATTATGCGCCCGATGCCGAACGTGTGCCGTTTCTCGTAAACGATCTGTTCGAGTGGTTGCGCACCACGGATGAACACCCGCTGATCGCAAGTTGCGTCTTTCATTATGAATTCGAGTTTATCCATCCGTTCGCGGACGGCAACGGTCGCACGGGACGATTGTGGCAGACCTTGATTTTGAGCAGATGGCGGTCTATCTTCAAAAACCTGCCGATCGAAAACATTGTATATAAGTATCAAAAGGAGTATTATAAGGCGATTGCCGTAAGTGGAGGTAAAGCAGGTTGCACGCCTTTCGTCGAGTTTGTTTTGGGGGTAATCGCTGAAACGCTTACTACCCAAGAAACTACCCGAAAGACTACCCAAGAAATTATTTTGGAAGCCATCGCCCGCAATCCCAGCATCACACGGGCGGAGTTGGCCGAGGTTGTCGGAATCTCACCCGACGGCGTGAAATATCATTTGCAGAAACTCACCAAGTCGGGCAGGCTCAAACGGGTGGGGTCTACACGCCGCGGGGAGTGGGTGATCGAGTGACAGGAATTCCCAAAAAGGTACTTTTATAGACCCTTTTCAAAAGTTTGTCACCGACCTGTTTTCACCCGTTGCGGGCTATATGATCCGCTTTCCCAATTCGATGAACCGTTGTTTGTTGGTGCGCACCTCCCTGTACTCGAAATATATTCCGATCATCTTTGCCGTCACTTTTTTGCGGTAGGGGATGCCGAACCGCATAATCAGATCGTTCATAAAACGATTGACGGTGCACACGGGTAACTTGTCGCCCGTTTTCAACTGGGCGTACACCTCCCCGCAAACTTTTTCCGAGGTCAGCAGTTGTTGGCTTTCGTTTTCTTGTATCTGTTTGCCGATTGCGTTCATGTTGTAGTTGCACCGCTCGATCTCTGCCGCTCCGAGGGCGTAGTAGGCATCCACCATCATCGGCACTTGGCTTTGAATCTCCTCGCGCAGAAAGTAGTATTCATTCCATGTTCGGTTTTGTTCCAGTATCTCCAACTGCCGCACGATTTCGCGGAACAGCTCTTTCATTTTCAGTCGGGGATTTATGCGTTGCAGTCGGTCGCAGTCCGACAACGGATAGATATGTTCGGCGCAATCCGTGTGAAATGCTTTCGCGTACTCCAACGCCTGCGCACGGGTATCGCAACCTGCCCCCGACGCTTCGATTTGCAGGACTTGTTTGTAAACCACTTCGCACTCCTCCAACCTTGTGGCGATCTCCTCCCGTGATTTGCAGGGCATCTCCTTATTGGTGCTGAAAATATGCGCGGCATCCTCCACGCCGTTGCGGAAGCGTCCGACGATCTGCACGGCTTCGGTCGTGGGGTCGATGACGGTGTGCGCCGCAAACGAAAGGTCGGTTACGATCAGCACGCAGGCTGTTGTTGGCAGCTCGATGTCTACCGCCGAAAAGAAACGGCTCGTGAAAAAGTTGATTTCGTCCAGTTCTTCGAGCGAGGAGTAAGCCCGCGAAAAATCCCGCTTGCGGAGTTTCTTCACACTCTCGTAACTGCAAAAGACCTTGCACCGTTTCTCGATCTTATAGGTGCAGATCATGCGGTGGATCGTATCGGTCGAGTTTAGAAAGATGCAGAGCGGATGCCCTTTGCCTTTTACCTGTCCCATAAGGGTACGCACCCAGCCGACGGTGTTGTTCGTGTGTATGAGCAACATTTTCGGCTTGTGGTCGTAGGTCGGGCGGAGTATCTTCATCGTAAAGCCCTGCTGCTCGAAACGTGGATCGGACGGGATGATCGGCGTCGCGGAAACCATCGCCTTTTGCTTGCATCGGAAAAAATCATCCATCGGGAGCGTGATAGAGCCGCGATAGCCTGCATCCTGTATCGTGCGTTCGCACTCGTCGAACAGCATGAACCATTCACCGTGCATATCCGTATGCGTCTGTATCATCGCCGAGCGGACTTTGGGGAAACTTTCGGGCGTGGTCATGATTTTCAGATAGCCGTCGTTGTAGTTCGTGTTCAGAAAGTCGATGATGTCCTCGGTCGTTACGCCCTCGAACACGCCGAGTATCTGTGGGTGCTTTTTCATCTTGCCCTCGATAACGGGAACATTCGGCTCGATGATGACGGAGTGTCGGGGCGCATTGATCTCGGCATAGGTCGCACCGCATCCCGTGACGGTCTTGTTGATGATCGAATTGGTCGGTATTTCGGGCATCACGGCGTCGAACCGCTGGCCTGCATCTATTGTGATATATTCAATCTTCATTGCTTTGTGTTTAGATGGTTAAAAAACTTGGGGAGCGAGCGGTGAAACCCGCTCCCCTCGTTCAGCAGTTTAGTTCAGCAGGTCGGTGATGTCCTCCATCGCCTCGGCAGGCATCACGACTTTGCCGTTGGGAAAGTGGTACTTTTTGGCGAGGTAGCCGATGCCCTCCTCGCTCTCGTTGTACTCCTCGGAGGTGATCGCGGTCAGTTTCTCCATCTCGGCGGCCACCTCTGCCAGCCACTCGGACTGACAGCAGATTTCACGGTCGGGTTCGAACTCCGTCACTTCGGGCAACTCCTTACCCATCAGGAACGCCAGCAGGTAGTTCCAGATTTGGGCGTTCAGCAGGAGTTTGCCATCCAGTTCGGTGTACCCCTTACGGATTCCAAACCACACGTAGCCGCATCCAGCCACGTCTACACGGGTGGTCACGATCAGGGTGGTAGCCCCTGCCGCAATCGCTTTCGCCAGCGTGCGGAACATTTTGGCGTTCCCTACGGGTTTGATTTTAATTACTCGGAGGTTCGTTTTCTCCTCCTGTTCTTCTGCGCGGTTCCCAGCTACCTGCTGCGATGCCGCTGTTACATAATCGTTATCTTTTTTATTAAGTTTTGTTACCGCCTCTTTCGGGCTGTCGGCTACTCCCTGTAATCTTGGTCGGCCGTACGCTCCGACCTCGTTCACGACTGCAAAAGTGGTCGATTTTTTTTGCTTCTCCGAGCCTTTCGAGGTAGAGGTTGCAGGCTATATTCAGACCTATTCTTTACCTCTGTCTTTTAATTGGTTACATTTTGCGTTTCATCGGTCGTTTTTTTAGTTCAACCTCCACTTTCGGGCTTTCGGTTTCTCCCCTGTCTCTTAT
>ERZ1504275.562-NODE-562-length-11510-cov-2.560978_pt1 | contig 11510 bp, 7 predicted proteins | sample MGYA00571873_ERZ1504275 | MGnify/ENA primary metagenome ERZ1504275 (study PRJEB39906, sample SAMEA3182102) | gut metagenome | biome: human; feature: gut; material: Stool; isolation source: human stools | place: Canada | collected 2013-02-18 ...
ACCATGCCGTCGCCCGCTATCTGTTTCTTCTCCATGCCGAAGTTCGTGCAACGGTGGGTAACGAACTTATCCAATTCATTGAAAGTGCCCTTGTCCAGCAGCATGTCGATGCGTTCGCGAGCCGTGTACTTGCCTTTGGCATGCTGTTTTTCAACAGCCTTAGGGCCACCGGCACCCAGAATTACTTCGGACTTTTTGAGCATTTTCTCAATTTTTGCTTGAGTAGTCAAATTCTGACACCTCCATAAATTATTGGGAGAACTAAAATTTATATTACATTCCGCCCGTATTTTTGACGGGCGGAAGTGTAATCAGGGTTAACTATACAATCACCCGCCGCTTATGCTTTGTGAGGAGCACAGAGTTCCAACAGGATGCCTACAGATTTCGGATGAATGAAAGCAATGTCCATTCCGCCGGCACCGCCGCGGGGTTCTTTATCGATCATTCTGCCGCCAGCTTCCTGTACGCCGGCAATAGCAGCTTTGATGTCGTCAACGCGCAGAGCCATATGCTGAATGCCCTGGCCGTTTTTCGCAATGTATTTGCCGATAGGGCCATCGTTATTTTCAGTAATGTCAACCAGTAACTCGATCAGAGTTTCGCCGCATTTAATAAATACGGTCTTAACGCCCTGCTCAGGAACATCTTCTTCACCGGTGCATTCCAGGCCCAGAACTTCGGTGTAGAACTTTTTGGAAACGTCCAGATCTTTACAAGCGATACCAACATGGTCAACACAAATAACTTTAAACATAATAAATCTCCTCCTGTAAAAATTAAATATTTCTATTCATGGCGCAGAATTTATTTCAGCACCTTTGAAACAATGGAAGAAACTACGGTATACGGCTCAATTTCTCTCTTCTGCAGTTTTTCAACCGTCTCTTGAAACTCAGAAGTACGAACTATATTTGCATCTATATAACGATTAACACGATTATTGACCATATCCGTAACTTCCGATTTAATACGGGCTTTGCGGATATCTGCCAATTTGCCGGTCTCAGTCAGGAATTGCTGATGTGCCAGGATTGAATCGACTACCTTGTCCACACCCTGATCCTTGTTGGCCACAGTCCGATTAATGGGGGGCCGCCAACCGGCATTTTTTTCGTTGTTTAATTCTAACATCATTTCCATTTCAATGTTAAGCTTATCGACACCTTCACGATCTGCCTTGTTAATGGTAATCAGGTCGCCGATTTCCAGAATACCTGCTTTAATGGCCTGAATATCATCACCCATGCCAGGAATCACAACGACCATCGTGGTATCTGCTGTCTTAACAATATCAACTTCGGATTGACCGACACCAACGGTCTCAACCAGGATCACATCCATACCGAACGCATCCATCAGCTTTACCGCATCTCCCGCTTTTTGGGACAAACCGCCCAAGCTTCCGCGGGTAGCCATTGAACGAATGAAAATGCCGGGATCCATTGTTAAATCCATCATGCGGATACGGTCACCTAAAATCGCACCGCCGGTATACGGACTTGTGGGATCGATAGCCACAATGCCAACTGTTTTTCCACGTTTACGGAATTCTTTCGCAACTTTATCAGTCAGAGTAGATTTACCGGCACCGGGAGGGCCTGTAATACCAATTACATACGCGCGGCCGGTATGAGAGTAAATCCGGGACATAATGTCAATCGCATTATCATACTCGTTTTCTACGGCAGTAATACCTTTCGCAAGAGCAAGACGATTTTGCTTCAATATCTCTTCTACAATATTCATAGCTTATACCTTTACACCGCCTTGTTGACAATAATAGGGAAAGGTGCAAGCCGGAAAATCCGGCCTGCATCTTTACGATTAAAAACTCATTACTTTACGTTTGCTTTGATAAAGTCAACAACCTTAGTGGTCGGGGTGCCGGGAGTGAATACTTCAGCAATGCCGGCAGCTTTCAGCCCGGCAATATCGGCCTCAGGAATAACACCGCCGCCAATAACCAGAACATCTTTCATGCCTTTTTCTTTTAACAGTTCAACCACTTTCGGGAACAAGGTGTTGTGAGCGCCGGACAATAAGCTCAGAGCCACAACGTTAACGTCGTCCTGCAGAGCAGCTTCTGCGATCTGTTCCGGGGTCAGACGAATACCGGTATAAATAACTTCAAAGCCTGCGTCGCGCAACGCACGAGCCACAACTTTTGCACCGCGGTCATGTCCATCCAGACCCGGTTTTGCAACTAATACTTTAATGTTAGCCATTTATCATTACCTCCGTATAAATTAGGTTGTAAATTTTGAAGTGAATTATGTGAAATTATAATGCAGTATGGGCTTTAAATTCGCCGAATACTTTACGCATTACACCGCAGATTTCGCCTTCAGTTGCATACGCTTCAACAGCTTCCAGAATGAAAGGAATCAGGTTGGTAGATTCGGGCTCGCCACAAGCTTTTTCCAAAGCAGCCAGCGCTTTTTCAACGCGGGCGTTATCGCGGGTAGCTTTTACTTTAGCAATCTTTTCAGCCTGCAGTTTGCCTACGGAACCGTCTACGCGCAGCAGGTTTTTCGGAGGTTCTTCTTCCTGGGTAAATTTGTTAACGCCAACGATGATGCGACGTCCGGCTTCGATATCCATCTGCCATTTGTAAGCGGAATCCTGAATTTCCTTCTGGATGTAGCCCTTAGCAATAGCTTCCGGTGCGCCACCGATTTCGTCGATCTTATTGATGTAGTCCCAGGCTTCTTTTTCAATCTTGTTGGTCAGAGCTTCTACATAGTAGGAACCACCCAACGGATCGATGGTGTCAGCCAGGCCGGATTCGTAAGCTACGATCTGCTGAGTACGCAGAGCGATGGTTACGGATTCAGTGGTCGGCAGAGCCAGCGCTTCGTCTTTGGAGTTGGTGTGCAGAGACTGGGTGCCACCCATAACAGCTGCTGCAGTCTGTAACGCAACACGAACGATGTTGTTGTTAGGCTGCTGAGCGGTCAGCATGGAACCTGCGGTCTGAGTATGTACACGCAGCATCATGGATTTCGGTTTCTTTGCGCCAAAGCGTTCTTTCATAACTTTAGCCCATACGCGACGGGAAGCACGGAATTTAGCAACTTCTTCCAATACGTTGTTGTGAGCGTTCCAGAAGAAGGACAGACGGCCGGCGAAAGCGTCAACGTCCATACCGGCTTTAATAGCAGCTTCTACATAAGCAATGCCGTCAGCGATGGTGAAAGCGATTTCCTGAGAAGCGGTAGAACCGGCTTCACGGATGTGGTAACCGGAGATGGAGATGGTGTTCCATTTCGGTACATATTTGGAGCAGTATTCAAAAATGTTGGTGATCAAACGCATAGAGGGCTTCGGCGGGAAAATGTAGGTGCCGCGAGCCGCATATTCTTTCAGAATATCATTCTGAATGGTGCCGCGCAGTGCGTCAACCGGAACGCCCTGTTTTTTAGCTACTGCAATATACATGCACAGCAGTACGGAAGCAGGAGCATTGATAGTCATAGAGGTGGAAACCTTATCTAACTGAATCTGGTCAAACAGAATTTCCATATCAGCCAGAGAGTCGATAGCTACACCTACTTTACCAACTTCGCCTTCCGCCATCGGATCGGTGGAATCATAACCGATCTGGGTCGGCAGGTCAAATGCGCAGGACAGACCGCTGCCACCGTTAGCTAACAGGTAGCGATAACGTTTGTTGGATTCTTCAGCAGTGGAGAAGCCGGCATACATACGCATGGTCCAGAATTTGCCACGGTACATGGTAGGCTGAACGCCACGGGTGAAAGGATATTGTCCCGGGAAGCCCAGATCCTTTTCATAATCAAAGCCTTCAACATCCAACGGAGTGTACAGACGGTTGGGTTCCAGGTTTGCACGTTCGGGGAATTTTTGACATTTTGCATCGGCGTCGGCCATGTATGCGTCAAATCCCGCTTTCAGAGTTTCATTTGCCATTCTCAAATCCTCCTTAAAATATTAATCTTTTCATAACGCAGAGTGGACATTTCCGCATTATGGTGAGAGTGCCCGTCGTAGACGGTTATATGGCAAGATCCCATCGGATCGTGTCAACAAAAAACACTTACTAATTGCACTTGCTTATCTTGGAATCGAAAGAGGTCGTGAGAGCAACCTCTTTCGATAACATATTGTAAACCTTTTTACATAATAATTCAAGTTTCCGCCTGATTATTTTTCCATAGTGCCGGTTTCCAGGAATCTTACATGGAAGCTAAATGCTTCATCCATCAAATGCGGAGTCTGGCTGTTGTTGTTCTTTTCGCAGGCGCGGGTGAAATAATCCCGTAACAAGGGCTGATATTTCGGAGACGCAATCTTATCAATAATCAGAACGGCTCTTTCTTTCGGGCTCAAGCCGCGCAAGTCCGCTACGCCGCGTTCAGAAACGATCACGTCAACGTCGTTGGTCGGATGATCGATATGAGAGCAGAACGGAACAACAGAGCTGATCTTGCCGCCTTTAGCCAGAGAGTTGGTAAAGAATACGGTCAGGAAACCGCTGCGGGCAAAGTCGCCGGAGCCGCCTACACCATTCATCAATTTACTGCCGCAAATATGAGTGGAGTTTACGTTGCCGTAAATATCAACTTCGATAGCGGTGTTCATAGCGATAACGCCAATACGGCGGGCTACTTCCGGATTATTGGAAATTTCCTGTGGACGGAGCAGCAGATGCGGTTTATATTTGCTCAGGTTCGCATAGAATTTCTTCAGGCATTCCGGAGACGGGCTCAGAGAAGTACCGGAAGCGATGCGCAGTTTGCCGGCGTCGATCAGGTCAAACATACCGTCTTGGATTACTTCTGTGTAAACAGTGAGGTCTTCAAAGTCGGAGTTAACCAAGCCGTTGATTACAGCGTTGGCAACGGAACCTACACCGGACTGCAAAGGAAGCAGGTTTTTCGGCAGACGGCCGGCAGCCACTTCATCTTTAAAGAACTGAACCAGATTCTGACCCATATGTTTAGCGTCATCATCAATTTCACCCAAGGGGCGGGTCTTGTCAGTAATATCACAGGGAACTACGGCAACAACCTTACTCAGTTCGCAGGGAATATAAGGAGTACCGATTTTATCTTCCGGTCTTTCGATCATGATCGGTTTACGGTTGGGAGGATCCAGCGGAACAAAGGAATCATGCATGCCTTCCAATGCTTCCGGCTGAGAGGTATTTACTTCAACGATAACCTGTTTAGCGCTCTGCACGAAAGAAGAAGAGTTACCCATGGAAGTAGTGGGAATCAGGCCTACTTTGCCACCACCCAAGTCGATAACTTTGCAAACTTCAATGATGGCCAGATCAATATCACGACGATTGGGCAGGAAGCCATAGCGGATATTCTGGGCAACCATAGACAAATGCATTTCCGTATATTTCACAGCGCCACGGTTGATGGCATTACGCATATCAGCATTCGTCTGATAAGGAGCACGACGATTAAGAGCATTTGCTTTAGAAAGAGCACCGTCCAATTCCGGTCCTACGGAAGCGCCGGTGTACAGATTGATTTTAATTTTAGCGCCAGCTTCAACTTTCGCCGCCAATGCTAAAGGAAGAGCTTTCGGATAACCGGACGGAGTAAAGCCGGATACCCCGACATTCATGTCGTCTTTAATAAATTCCACTGCCTGTTCCGCAGTCTGTACTTTGCCGGCCACCGCGTCGCAAATACGAGATTTGATGTCTTCTAAACCTACCATAATTCTACCTTCCTCCTTGAATTATATTAAGAAAATTTCCGCGACAGTCCGCGGATAAAACAAACCTGGTCCTGTAAGAAACGTTCGGGATTAACAGATAAAACTACTTTTACAGCCCTGGTCGTAAAACATTCTAACCAACGGCCAATTGTGATTTTTTTGTAAAGTCTTTTGAATCACTTATACCTTTAGCCTTATTATAACATAACCGGATATAAAAAGCGAATATTTTCAGGCAAAAAAATATCAAGTACAATTAATTTTACAAACTAATTGAAGCAGACTCTCTGTTAAGCTGTTTCAAATTGTTTCCCAAAACTATACTTGAATCTGTATCAATTGTACCAATTCTGAAATTGCAGCGCAAGAGTCTTTACATAATTCAATCATTTAAACCGGATTATTCCCGTTTGCGTATTTGTTCACCACCGGATTGATTATGTTGAAGGCACAAAATGACCAAAGTGTTCAAAAGCCAAAATAAAACCCCCATCCGCACGTTAAAAAGGATATGATCCCCCAGGCCGCCTATAAAAATCCCCGCGGACATCAGCAGATACCCCTGCCCTACCGCCTGCAGCCAGGGGCAGCCGCCTTTCTTAGACAGACGCAGCGCAAAATAAATCAAGGCGCCCCAGGCCAGTAAAAAAAGCAACAGTCCCTGAAAACCCAACTCTGCGGTAATATTTAAAAATAAATTATGACTGTGATACATAATCACGTTAGGGTCTTTTAAATAGTAATCATATTCCGGGAAAATATAGCGATAATTATCCCAGCCGATCCCCCAGGGGTGATCTGTAATAATAGCCTGGGCAATTTCCATATAGCCGAAACGCAGCGCAGCCGAGGAATCCTCCATCACATTTTGCAGCGTGGCCAGCCTTTGCCAGACGACAGGACCCGCAAGCGCGGCTCCGGCAGCCAATACGCCCAGAAGATAAAAAATCCCTTTGCGGTAGAAACACAACACGAACAAAACAAGTTCTACGCCCATAGCCGCCCAAAAGCCCCGGGAAAAAGTAAACACTTCACATACCACTACCAACAGCAAAAAACCAAACAGGAGCCATCGGCGGCGGGATTTTTTTTCTACGCCGATAAATCCCATCAGGAAAGCCGCCACCACACATAAATAACCGGCAAATATATTGGGGTTTTCCCAGGTAGAATAGACCCGGTTCCGCAGCAACGGATTAGCCTCTTTATCCACCCAGACGGCCTCTGTCGCGCCCCCGAAATAATGCTGTCCGATACCTCCCGCAACGGAGATCAGCGCTGTGATGCCCAAAATAATCATGACCCGGACAACAAACGACTGTCCTTTAAATTTTTGTCCAAAGCGGGTAAAAAGCCAGACAGTGGCAACATATTGCCCCACCACATAAAAAAAATTAAAATAGCAGGCAGTTTTTTCTTTTATCAGCGGATTATGCAAAGAAATATACCCTGTCACCAATAAAAAAAGCAAAACGGTTTTAAGGAAAAGAGGCCAGACGCGTTCCTCTCCGTCAGCCGCGTTTCCTTCCTCGCTTTCTTTCCGGGCAAGAAACAAACCATAGAGTAAAGTAAGGATCAGCATTACGCTCAAAAGTGTCTGGTCAAAAGGAATGCAGGCTGTCGTCAATAAGAGAAGCCCCTGCATACCACCATATTCTTTTTTCAGAAAAGACATTTTTTCTTTCATTAAAACGATCCTTTGCCGGTTCCGTTAATTTTTCTTCTGTCAGTTCGCCCTTCGGTATTTACGTCGCTTTGTATTTTACCACAGCCCTGCGCAGAGCAGTGTGCCGCTTCAGCTCTCCCTCTAATCGATCTGCAAAGTCTGTCCGCTTATTGCTTATGCTGCTCCTGCAAACTTTTAAACGTTCCTACCAGGTATAAAGAACCGCAAAGGCAAACCGGTTCTTCTTTGCCTGCCGCATCTGCACAGGCAGCCTCATACGCGTCCCACAGAGAAGTTTGCGGCAGGGCCTGGCTGCCGATCCGCTCAGCCAGCAGTTCCGCTTCCGCGGCCCGCGCCCCCGCATCTGCCCGTACGGTATACACCTTATCAGCAGGACGGATAAGGATCCGGATCACTTCGTCCATATCTTTATCCCCCATCATGCCAAAAATAAAGTGTACTTTTTTCCCGGGATAAAATTTGTCTAATGCCGCCCGCAACGCAAGCGCACCGTTAGGATTATGGCGGGTATGAGCCGCCCCCAGATGAAGATGACGTTCCGTAATACGGGGATCCTGATGGGACACGATTTTTGCCGCCACGATGGCCAGCACCGCATTCGGGATCTGATGCCGGCCAGGCAGTGCGATCTCATAGTCTGAGGCATAGTTGGTACCCGCCTGCAGAGTGAATTTTTGTCCATCGATGGAACTGCTGATCTCGGTTCCCTTAAAAGACTGCCCGTACACATAAATCGGCGCCCGCTTAAAAGCGCTCATCACCTGTATCGGCCCCAGCGACGTTCCCTCTGCCGCCGTAAGGACCGGTATTTTTTCCTTGATGATCCCGGCTTTTTGCAACGCAATTTCTTCCACCGTAGCCCCCAGCACCCTGGTATGGTCCAGCGCTACGTTAGTGATGACAGAAACGACGGGTTTGATAAGGTTAGTCGAATCCCATAACCCGCCCATGCCCACTTCAATAACGGCGTAATCGACTTTTTTACGGGCAAAATAGTGAAAAGCCGCCGCCGTTAAAATTTCAAACTGCGTGGGCTGTTCGCAGGCCCGGTTCTTTACCAGATCTTCCGCAAAATCCCGCACAACAGTAAGGACCGCAGCAAATTCTTCATTGCTGATATCCTGCCCATCTAACTGAATGCGTTCATTATAAGCCACCAAATGCGGCGAGGTAAACTTTCCCACATGGAGGCCCGCTTCCAGCAAAATCTGCGCCACCATGGAGGTCACGCTGCCTTTGCCATTGGTGCCCGCTACATGAATGGTTTTTATCTGATTTTCCGGATGCCCTAAAACCAACAACAGTTGTTTGATCCGGTCCATCCCCAGACGGATGCCGAATTGGCCTAAGCTATCCAAATAGGCAATACTTTCTGCATAATTCATTTCTCTGTACTTCCTGTCCTGTTCCAATCAACCTTACCTGACTTATTGCCACCTGATTTATTACCATCTGACTTATTATCATCTGATTTATTACCAAGCCGATACTTCCCGTCTCAGAGGGTTTGCAAATAGGCCAACCGTTCTTCTATGGTCTTGGATTTAGCCGTAAACTCTTCCGCTTTGGCTTTTTCTTTCTCCACTACTTCCTGCGGCGCCTTCGCTAAGAATCCCGGATTTTGCAGTTTCCCGCTGACGCGTTTCAATTCCTTTTCCAACCCTGCCAGTTCTTTCGTTAACCGGGCCGTTTCCAGTTCCACATCGATCAGGCCTTTTAACGGAAGATACACTTCCACGCCGGCGTTAACAGAAGCCATTGCATTTTCCGGTTTTGCTTCCTCTAAAGAATGAAGCGACAGCGTATCTACATTAGCCAGAAGATGGATATATTCGCTGTTATCTTCCACTACAGTCCGCAGTTCATCGGAAACAAGCAGTATAGCCGGTACTTTTTTCCCCGGATTGGCATTGACCTGAGCGCGCATCTCCCGAATGGATTTAATGGCGCTCATAATGGCATTCATTCCGGTTTCCGCAGCCGGGTTTATTAAAGTTGTATCCGTTACGGGCCAGGAACTGATCATGATACTGGTGCCTTCATGGGGCAGCGCCTGATAAATCTCTTCCGTAATGAACGGCATATAAGGATGCAATAATTTCATAGCGCCGCTCAATACGGTAACCAATACTTCCTGTGCCGTAGCTCGGGCTTCATCGCCCAGTTTCCCATACAAACGGGGTTTGGCCAATTCGATGTACCAATCACAGATCTCACCCCAAATGAAATCATAAATAGCGCGCCCTGCCTCGCCCAGTTCAAATTTATCCAATAAACCGGTGACTTCACCGGCCACGTCCTGCAGACGGGATAAGATCCACTGATCGGCCAATTCATAGGGCGCCTTGGGCGCCGCTGCGTCATAGCCTTCCAGATTCATCAAAGCAAAACGGGAGGCATTCCAGATTTTATTGGCAAAATTGCGGGTGGCTTCGACACGGTTCCAGTAAAAACGCATGTCGTTGCCCGGCGTATTGCCGGTGATCAGCATGAAACGCAGCGTATCGCAGCCATATTGGTCGATCACTTGCAGCGGATCAATGCCGTTCCCCAGAGATTTACTCATTTTCCGGCCCTGTTCATCGCGCACCAGGCCATGGATGAAGACCCGTTCAAAAGGAATTTCTTTCATAAATTCCATACCCATGATGAGCATTCTGGCTACCCAGAAAAAGATAATATCATAGCCCGTAACCAAAACACTGGTGGGGTAAAATTGCTGCAGCACCTCGTTCTTTTCCGGCCAGCCCATGATGGAAAAAGGCCACAATGCCGAACTGAACCAGGTATCCAGCGCATCCTCATCCTGACGCACCGGACCCCCGCAATGGGGACATTTATCCAGATCCGTGCGGGAGGCGATTTCCGCGCCGCAGACATCGCAATACCAGACGGGGATACGATGTCCCCACCAGATTTGACGGCTGATACACCAGTCGTGCATGTTCTCCATCCAGCCCAGATAGTTCTTAGTGAAGCGTTCCGGTACAAACTGCGTACGGCCGTCTTTGACACATTCCGTAGCCGCTTTCAGCAAAGGCTCCATTTTTACAAACCACTGGGTGGAAATCAACGCCTCGATGGGACTGCCGCAACGCTGACAATGACCGACCGAGTGCGGGCATTCTTCAATTTTTACCAGAAGCCCCATGGCATCCAGATCTTTGATGATGTTCTTACGGCATTCATAGCGCTCCTGCCCTGCATAGGGGCCGGCATCTTCCGTCATTTTACCGCCTTTATCAATCACCACGATCGTATCCAGATGCTGCCGCTGTCCCATTTCGTAGTCGTTCGGATCATGCGCCGGCGTGATCTTTACGGCCCCGGTGCCAAACTCCGTATCGACATAATTATCGGCAATAATGGGAAGCTCCCGGTTCATAATGGGCAGGACGACTTTTTCGCCCACCAAATGACCATACCGCGCATCTTTCGGATTGACGGCCACCGCCGTATCGCCGGGTATGGTCTCCGGACGGCTGGTAGCAATGGTCAGGAAGGTATCCGGTTTACCTGCTACCGGATACTTGATATACCAAAGATGGCCTTCGTCATCCTTATGTTCCACTTCAATATCGCTCAACGCCGTATTGCAATGCACGCACCAGTTGGTAATGCGGGTACCCCGATAAATCAGGCCTTTTTCATAAAGCGAAACAAAAACCTCCCGCACCGCTTTAGAGCAGCCTTCATCCATAGTAAAGCGGATCCGGTCCCAGTCGCAGGAAATACCCAGGCATTTCAGCTGGTTGATGATACGGTCGCTATATTGTTCTTTCCACTGCCAGACCCTTTTAAGAAATTCCTCCCGGCCCAGGTCATAGCGGGTCAGTCCCTCATTTTTCTTCAGTTCTTCTTCCACTTTGATCTGCGTGGCCAGGCCGGCATGATCATACCCGGGGAACCAGACCGTATTGTCCCCCAGCATACGATGCCAGCGGATCAGAATGTCCTGTAAGGTATTGTCCAGTGCGTGTCCCATATGCAGCTGCCCGGTAATATTCGGCGGCGGGATCACGATCGTAAACGGCTTTTTAGCCGGTTCCGGTTCCGCATGGAACAAGTGGTTTTCCTCCCAATACTGATACCATTTTTTCTCTACGGAAGCGGGATCATAAGT
>ERZ1504275.618-NODE-618-length-10653-cov-2.212210_pt1 | contig 10653 bp, 6 predicted proteins | sample MGYA00571873_ERZ1504275 | MGnify/ENA primary metagenome ERZ1504275 (study PRJEB39906, sample SAMEA3182102) | gut metagenome | biome: human; feature: gut; material: Stool; isolation source: human stools | place: Canada | collected 2013-02-18 ...
CTATTAGAGTGAAAGAATTTCCTTCTGTTTTGTTAGAACTCACTGAAATAAAGAAATTGGAAATAAGATTCATTAATCAGATTGATATACCGGATGAAATATCAAAGATAAAAATTGAACATTTAGAGTTATTCGGGAAAATAAGCAAAGAAGGAATTGAACGTATCAAAAGACTATTGCCTGATAGTGATATTAAAATAAATGGTTCACGAATATAAGAAATAGTCCCGATGAACGGGACTATTTCTTATATATATCAGGCCTGTTTCTTAGCCAGAAACTTCTTAGTCAGCCACTTTCTTACAGGTTCATCATACAGCTTCAGACAGAGGTATGCCAACAGGATATTTCCGAAGAATACTATCAAAGCCACCGGCCATGTATCGGAGAAAGTGAGTTTTTCCCCACTCCACAACCAGGCATAATACAAATACATAAAAGGATAATGAACGATGTACAAGGGATAGGATATATCTCCCAGGAATTTGCAAATTACGGAAGTCCCTTTATCTGTCGTTTTTCCGGAGGCACCCAGGTAAACAAGGATCGGGAAAAGAATAATGGTACATACAGAGTCATAAATACCATTCATCCACGAATCTTCCATACCGCCGATATGTGGTATAGACAGTAGAACAGCAATCGCAATACTACATATCCAGAAAGCTCCTCTAATCTTGACCGGTTTAAAAATACGCGACATCAACAACCCTGCGGAAAAAGCAAACAGCAAACGCAGAAATCCTCCGAGCAGATTATAATCCAGCAATGACCAACCTACACCTAAATGCCCATAACCGGAAAGATTGCATACAGCAAATGAAGCCAGTCCGATCGCCGCCAGAATGACAAGCACGGTCAGCTGTTTGGTCGAGAACCGGCGGATAAACAGGGCATACAGAATATTCCCTATATACTCGAAAAACAAAGACCAACTCGGACCGTTCAAAGGATACATTTCTCCATTTCCACGAACTTCGGAACCCGAACCGGGTACAGCCGGAATCAAGAAAAGATTGAGAAGCAATGCAAGCATCACCATAGATATGCTGACCTGCGTACCGTCCCACTTCTCACAACCTTGTATACAAAACGTAATAGCACCTAAAACAGCTCCCAGGATAACCATTGGATGTAAACGGATTAACCTGCGTTTGAAAAAGTCTTTTGTGTTCATCGTTGTTTTCCAACGGTCGTCATAAGCGTAACCAACAACGAATCCCGACAGGATAAAAAAGAAATCGACGGCCAAATAGCCGTGATTGAACCGCTGGTCTATGGGACTTGTGGCAAAGCCTTCAAATATATGATACCATATAACCAAAAGAGCAGCGATTCCTCTCAAGCCGTCAAGGAGTTCATAATGGGGTTTACTATCTGCAAATGCAGCAGAAGAAGAGATGTTTTGCATGATAAATTTATAAATTAGATTATTATTTTGCGTATCACTGATGAGGGCCCAAAGTTACAGAAGTTAGTTATTAAAAAAATTGTCCTACATCAAAATACGCCCCTACCAGAAATTATTTCCGGCTTCTAAGGCGGCTAAGTGTCGGAAGGGTTATTCCAAGATAAGAGGCAATATATCCTAATTGTACCCGCTGGCATATCTGAGGAAACTGCTGCATAAATTCCTCATATCGCTCTTTGGCCGACAAAGTCAGGCGATCTTTGTGTGAACGGTGTAAGCGTCGGTATTCATTCTGATGAATGATCCTTCCCCAATTAGCCAGTTCGATATTGGTCTGAAAAAGCCGGATCAAATCAGATAGTGCTATTTTATAGGCAACCACGTCTTCAAGCGTTTCCACAAATTCCTCACTCATTTTATTATAATATAATTCATCCATGCTGAAAACAACCCCTCCTTCACACGAGAAGGAGGTAGTGATTTCCTCTCCGTTGACCAGCCAATAAGAGCGGGTCATTCCTTTTTCGATGAAATAAGCTGATCTGCTATATTGATTAGCCTTTATCAATTGATATTTTTTAGGGAAATGGCAAAGTGTCACATTATCCTTCAATAGTTGTATTGTATCATCAGAAACCGGATACAGAGAGGTCATCATTTCTATTACATTCGTCATAAAGCAAATCCTTAATTGTTTTTCCAGTGGTCACAAAGATAGGAAAAACAATTACTTCAGCAATACAAACGGCAACCATTTTACAAAACGATATTCTCTATCGAGCTTTAAGGCAATGACAGGTATTTGTCGTCCTTTCTCCCAAGCCGGCAAGGATAAGATGACCTCATTATTCTTTCGTTGAATCTTAATCCTTTTACCTGTTGACAAATCAAAAGCTTTGGTTATCTGATAGCCTTCCAAAGAATTTATCCGAAGGGTAGAAACCGGTTTCCGTAAATGCAAGTATATATACTCATCTTTATAGGTACTTCCTATTTCATCAGTTTGCTTGAAAGGACCTCCATGTGTATCATACACAGCTTCTCTATTCCGGTTGATCCATTTCGTCAATTCATATAACCGTTCCACTTGTTCTTCGGGCATCTCTCCGGTAGGTTTAGGTCCGATATTCACTAATAGATTACCGTTACCGCAAAGTGTTTTACTAAACATTCCGATCAGTTCGTCTGCTGTCAGCATCTTAGCATCAGGTTCGTAAGCATATACCGGATAAGTGACGCTGGTACATGCTTCCCATGGAAACGGGGGAGCATCTGTTGTTTTGGCTTCTATTGAGAAGTAGTCGCCCGATGAGCCGTCTGTCCAGAAAGTTTCATGCCCGTCCTCTCCTCTGGTAATAGCCAGACGAGTAGATAACGTATTACTTTTTAGTTTCTTGATATACTGATATAAATCATTTCCTTCTTTTGCAGTCCAAAGAGGATCCAGCCAAAAGCCGTCAAACCACAAGATATCCGGCTGGTAACGGTCTATCAGTTCTTTTGTCTGGTTATGCACAAACCGGATAAAATCTTCCCGCCCATATTTCGGTTCTTTTATTTCTCTTCCAACTTGTGCCATAGAGTTCCAACCGCAATAATCAATGTCTGCTATTGAATAGTAAATGCCATAAAGCAATCCCTGTTTCCGACATTCTTCACCCAATTCCTTCAAAATATCTCGCTTGAAAGGTATGCGGTCTATATCAAAGATAGAATATTCGCTCGGCCAAATGCAAAACCCGTCATGGTGTTTTGAAATGACTACCATATATTTGCATCCGGCCTGAACAGCTACATTTACAATCTCTTTAGGATTGAAATTCTGAGGATTCCATTTCATGGTAATAGAGTCCGCCACACTTTTAGGAGTACCATTACCAATAGCCCAGGAATCTCCTGTACCGGGTGAATGACAAGCCATCCAATGAATGAACAAACCCAGTTTGGCATCTTGAAACTGTTTTAGAAGTTTCTTGTCCGTTTGAGGATTAAGTACCGTTGTCTGACTTTGCACACAAGTTAAATATCCACATATAAACAATAATAGAAAAGAGAGTCTTTTAAGCTGCATATAATAGAAGTTATTTAAGTTATTTTTCTATATTCAAAGAGGTGTTTTACCCCATACATCTGAATTAGCGGTCATGATTTTCAAACATAAACCACTCCAGATTCATAAAATCCTGCCCGGTCATAGACGGATCATTGTTCTTGAACACCAGCACCAATGCATGAACACCGGTCACCGGTTTCACTTTTGTCCGGTGAATGGAATAGGCAACATCCCCATTCATCGGTTGCAGCTCACAAGTACCAATCAGTTCTCCATCCGGTTTATCCAAACGGATTTCAATAGTACCGGCAGCATTCTTTCCCCATGTTTTGCAAATGAAAGAATTCACCTCCATTCCTGTAAAATCGAAATATTTCCAGTAAGCACAATCTCCATTCCGTATAGCCGACAAATATTCTACCGGATTGCTATGTGCCGGACGCCGAACAACTACCGTGGTATGCCCCGACAAAAGACAAGCCCTCGCCGCATCCATACGCAATAAAGGATTAATAGGCCCCCCACAACCTTGAGTGGTCATTTCTACTTCATTGATAGTTCCGTCCGGATTAAATACAATGGGTTCCATACAAACCTTGCGCATAGATGAACTAGCATGGGTAGGCCGATGATAAAAGATATACCACTGCCCATCTATTTCAGCCATAGAACCGTGATTGTTCACTAAATTCCGGTCACTCCCCCAATTGTCTATAATTACTCCCCGATATGTATAAGGACCTAATGGAGAAGTAGCCGTAGCATAGTTCAGGGTAGCACAATTAGATTCACCGTGACGCTGGTGCCCGGCATATACATAATAGTAGATGCCATTCCGTTTACGGACCGAACTGCCTTCATTGAATGCATGTTCATTATAAGTCAACAGTTTCTCATGTACTTCACCTTCGATAGATAACATATCCTTACTCAGTTTAGCTCCTTTGGCATTGGCTTGTCCCCAGAATAAATAAGCTTGCCCGTCATCATCTATAAAGACCGAAGGATCAATTCCATGAATTCCGGCTATGGCTTTTCCCTCTTTAAAAGGTCCATAAGGAGAAGAAGATACAGCAACACCTTCATCTTCCTTTTCATTCGTCAGGCAATAGTATAAATAGTATTTGCCGTTGTGATAGATACAGTCCGGAGCATAAAGCAACTGGTCGGTATAGTCGACTTGCTTCCCTATACCTTTTGTAGCGAAAGAAAACTGTTCCACATCCCAATTTATCAAATCAGAAGTCGATAACACATCATAGGTATGCGAACACCAGACATTTGTCGGCTCATCACGCGAACCATATACATAGACACGCCCATCAGGCATCTGCCTGGCCTCCGGATCGGCAATATACACGCCCGGAGGAGAAATAGGATTAAGCATTCGATGATTAGTCTTAAGTAATTTGGGAACCTTCTTTCCTGTTTGTTCGGTCACATCCGTATTTACCATGCGATGCTGTGCCGACAATCCCAAACAAAAGGTTAAGAGTATAAAAAACAGTATCTTATTTCTCATAATTCTATATTTTTTTCAGTTCTAACTCTAACGTATCATTTGATTATTTTATAAAAAAGTCTTTTTTGATCCGTATATCCTCCACCGAACGACCTATCATCAGGTTGAACTTCCCGGATTCGACAACATATTTCATATCTTCATTCCAAAGTCCTAAATCGGAATAAGGAATGACTATCCGAATATCCTTAGATTCTCCCGGATTCAGACTCACTTTCTCAAAACCTTTTAAGCAGGCAACAGGCGTTACAACACTAGAAACACAATCACGTATAAATACTAAAGCGGTTTCTTTTCCTGCCATGTTTCCCGTATTCTTAACAGTAAATGTGAATTCAATATCCTGAGTTTGAGGAATGACACTGTCGATTTTCAATCCTGAATATTCATAACTCGTATAGCTTAATCCATGACCGAAACAAAATGCAGGTTTTTCATCTTCTCTGGAAGAACCCAAACCATAACCCGTCCAATATCTGGAAGGTCTTTGATAATAATACATTGGGATTTGACCGGCATGTTTGGGAATGGTAATTGGCAATTTGCCCGAAGGATTCACTTCTCCAAATAATATTTCAGCTAAAGCTTGTCCGCCATACATTCCCGGTTCCCACACATCTACTATGGTTGGGATGTTTTTGGTTATCCATTCGTTATTTAGAGGTTTGCCATTTACAATGACGATAACTACGGGAGTACCAGTGGCATGTATTGCTTGAACCAGTTCCAACTGTCGTCCGTAGAAATCTATTGAAGGACGGTCCGCCGATTCTCCATAAGTTCTTAATCCCCATTCCGAACGTATTCCATATCCTCCAATTGCAACAATTGCCAAATCGGACTGCCGGGCCTTTCGGACAGCATCATCAATACTGTAATCAGAGATGCCGCCGCCTTCGGTTATCAGCTTCTTCTGGATAGCAGGATCGGTAGTATTTACCGACAGTTCAGATTTCTTTGCCTTAATACGTCCGCTATTGCTGTATAAGATTGACTGCTCGGGAGAGGCTGCCGCCTGAATACCCTCCAGAATAGTAGTTACGTGGTCATCCGGTTGAAAGATAGACCAGTCACCCAAAATACTTTGATTGTCAGCATTCGGTCCGGTAACTAAAATCTTCTTGTATTTAGTCCTGTCAAGAGGTAGGATTTGCCGGTCATTTTTAAGCAAGACAATGGCTTCTCTAGCAGCTTCCAAAGCCAATGCTTTGTTCTCTTTGCTACCATAACTATCTTCTTCAGGAGATACATAACGCTTCTCAAACAATCCCAGCTCGAATTTAATCTTCAAGATTCTTCTGACAGCATCATCAATACGCCGGGGAGATACTTTCTTTTCCCTGACTAACTCTACGAGCGGACGTACAAAGCGTGCCGAGTCAGCAGAATACATATGCATATCCAAACCGGCATTGACCGACTTACAAACAGCCTCTTTCTGATTTTCAGCTATCTGATGCAAAGAAGTAGCCAAATTCTCCACATCTCCCATATCACTGATAAAAAAGCCTTTAAAACCATACTCCTGCTTGATTATATCAGTCAACAACCACTTGGACGCATGCACCGGCACTCCTGCAATATCATTATGTCCGGGCATAATAGTCATACATCCGGCCTCTATGGCTGCCTTGAAGGGAGGCAGAAAATACGAACGGAGTGCCCGTTCAGACAGTTCGGCACTAGCATGATTACATCCTCCGACGGATGCGCCTCCTCCCACCAGATGTTTGACTGAAACAGCCACTTTCTTAAAAGGATTTTCATTGTCCTGGTATCCCCGTATAGCCTCTTTAACCAATTCGCTTGTCAGAAAAGGATCTTCGCCATAGGTTTCACCGGTCCTTCCCCAACGGGCATCCTGAACGATATCTATACAAGGAGCAAATGCCCAATGTATACCGGAGGAACGGATTTCTTCACCGGCCTTCGAAGTCGTGCGATAAATTAATTCCCGGTTGAAAGTAGCGGCCATGCTTATGGAAGTCGGGAAAATTGTTCTGCCCGTAAGCATTGCATATCCATGTGCCGCGTCCATGCCTATAAGATAAGGAATCTTCAGACGGGTTTGTTCGGACAGTTTTTGTAGTTGATTGCATTCTTCAGGCTCCAAATCCGCCAGCCATGCACCGAAATCATAATATCCATTCTTAAATATGGCCTCTTTATCCCATACGGTAACCATATCCATTTGCCCGACCTTTTCCTCCAATGTCATCTGCGCAAGCAATGCTTCCACTCTTTTGTCTACAGGTTGTTTGGCATCCATATAAACGGAGGTGTCTACCTCTTGCGTAGACCGACAAGACATAAGAAATAAAATTAAAGTATATAAAATCAATTTCTTCATGTTTATTCAAATTTTATCGTTTTATAATTTTCGATTGGGTTCAGGCATACATTACCCGGTTCTATTATCGGGATAACTGCTCCGGATAGTTTCACTTTCTTACCTTCATAAATAACTTCACCCATTTCACGACGTTCCAGACCTGTATTTAAAGATATGAAAAAGGGAAATAGATCGTGTCCTGTTGCAAGACTCATGTCCTCTATCATCTCTTCCCAAGTCAGAAGTCGCATCGGATCGTTTTTCCAACGGGTATACTGGATATGTTTCCACCGGGCATACCAAGTATTTCCATACGTGTCGTCCAAACGTTGCCAGATATACCAAAGTTTGTACCAGCCTGCTCCGTAAGAAAATTGCTTGGCATACTCTCCGTCATTTGTATATCTTTTTAAGTCTAGTTTATCAAATTCTGAAGAACGGAAGAAATCTCCGCACTTTTTATTCGCATGTTGCCGGAGTTCCTCATTGTAAAGTGCCTCTACTTTTCCCTGAAACCAACCGGCATGTGCTTCTCCCTGATTTCCAAAAGGTACATCACCAGCCGCTTGTCCTTTCTCGTTGACCGGGCCTGCCAGTGTATGCGCCATCGGTTCCTCGGTTTGCCGAGACGGATACCACTGCAACAATGTATCGTTTATCTTAAAGAATTCTTTTTTTATACATTCAAGAAGAGTATGGTTAACAGTAGGCGCATAATAAGTGACCATACCATTAATAACACTTTCCAATTCCGGATAGATAGCTCCGCCACCACCCATTGTTTGGGGCAAACGAGGCTCTCCTCCCACCGGAACTTGTTTCTCACATAACCAGTCCATTATTTGGTCAACAAAAGCACTTCCCGCTTCTCCATTACTTAGAAAATCATCTAAAGCCGTACCGACTGCTATACGTCCCTTACCATATTCACGGTAAGCGCGGATAGGCAAACTGTCACTCCCCATTTCCCAAGGTATCCACTGTTCTGAAAGAGCCAGACCAATATGCCGACGATTCTTATAGTTCTGATAATCTTTGGTATAACTTGCATCAAAACTCTTGAGCAACCGGTTCAGAGACCAATTATCGACCTGTTCTGCTTTTACAGGATCAGCCAGAATAATCAAGCTACCTCCCTCAGATACAAAATCTTTGAGCAAGAGACACTCCTGCTCCGTATAAACCGGAGCAGAAGGGTCATTCTGAAAAGTAATGATTACGTTATATCTAAAATTAGGATACCAGGCAAAAGGATAAATCTTACGTTCCGGATCATATGGAATACGGATACGGGACACCCCCTTCTCATCCAGGACACTACCGAGTGAGGCTTGTGACGATACACTACGAAATCCTTTCTGGTGTAACATATCCGGCAATCCCCACATGAAATTGAACGAACATTGATGCGAAAGATCAATAAGGACATTATATCCTTTATCTATCGTCATGGCAATGGGAGCAGGAGGATATTTCTTCCCGATTTCGACAGGTAGAGTTTCTCCGGAATGCCACGCCTCGGTGATAATTTGTTCTTCATCTTTCAGTGTGCACCCAGTGACGAGCACAGTAATCCAAAGCATTAATAAACATCTGATAATCATTACTTATATACATTTTATTTGGAACGTTCAACAGTTATCAGTTTACCGTCTGCTTGTACGGCTCTGATAGTACATTGGCTGACAGGAAGTTCGTCGGGTAAAGTGAACTTCAGGAAGTTAGAGAAGTATTTTCGTTTTCCGTCTTTCCAGATTTCAAAAGCTACCGCTTCATTACCGTTAATTATGGTTACTTGCTGTCCACTGGCACTATAAGTCGGGGTCTTGGTTATCTTTTGATTCTCTTTAAACTGAGTATAGTGACCTACATCCCCTATTTTACCAGTCAGTCCCAGACTTTCCAAACCTGCATCTCCGTCTTTCCGATCTTCAATATAGTAGAAAGGTTGAGGATTCGGATATTTGGAAGTGTATTCTCTAGTTTCTGCAATCATTGCATTGGTGACAGTATAGCGATTTGACCCATATTGTTCGATAGTTTCGTCTACCGGAGTCATAAATCCCCACATATCAAAGAAATCTGCCAAATTCTTTTGAGCAATGTCACTGGCATATTTCACAAATAGCATTTGGCGCTCTCCTACAGGGATATTATTCAAGTTTCTATTATTACGCAATTTCTTGAATAATTCCGGGTAGAAATCGGATTTGATACCACATCGGTGGAAATAAAGCCATAATTGCCAGTATATACGCATATGAATTTCCGTATCTTCCTTCTTGGGATCGCCAAGGAAATTACAGAAAGGACGGTTATTCAGTTTCCTATCTGCTAATACGCTCAACGGAGCTCCGTTTGAACATTCTCTCCCTATTTTATAAAGTACATAATTTGAAAAGAGGTTATTGGATGACTCAAAACAACCGGTCCAGGCAATAGCTCCCTGGTGAAGGTGACCGATTTCATGGGCAGGGCCCCAGCAGCGTCGTTCGGTATATAACTTTTCAGTAGGCATAAATTCGTCCAATGCATTAATCCCGAAACCTATTTGTCCGTTACCGGCCCACATATAACTATCGTCATTGATCGAGGAACCATTCACATGATTATTGAACAATGCAGGACGAATATCCTCCAAGCCTAATAGTTCGTATTGCCAGTTCACAAAATGATCAAACATAGTGATATACTCAACTATAGAATTCGGCTGCCACTGAAGTAACTTGGTACGATGAAAATTCAGTAACATTTCATTTCCCTTAATAAGAAAATATTCATAGGTCGCCTTTTGAAGAAGTTCTGTGTAAACAGCATCAGTCTTATCCCTTTCCAAATCAAAATAACCGCTAACTGTACCGGAAGTCAATGGTATATGAATCTTTACAGGCTTCGCATTCTCCGAAGTTAGTTCGGTGTTATACATAACAAACAACATACCATCACCCTTCATTTGGAGTTTGTTGATACCTTCATTCAACATGTATTTGTCTCCACTCAAATTGGAGGATCGAATCGCTTGTAAACTAATAGTATTCCCATAAGTTTCTCCTACCATGACTATTAATTCATCACCTGAATTTACATAGATACCAGTAGGATTATCCAAATCAGTGTATGATTTCATATACAGTTTATCAGCCCAATTATTAGGAGTACTATAAGGTTTGTATTCCTGAATTCGGAATTTCTTTTCCCAAGTATCATAAGTGCCGTTTTTCAGTTGCATAGCTATATTGATAAAATAGCCGGGCAATGCTTGAATTTGTTGCATAGTTGCCTCCGGACGCACTTCGCTACAAGTGAGATCTGTAAATACACTTAACAGCTGTTTC
>ERZ1504275.667-NODE-667-length-10210-cov-3.687740_pt1 | contig 10210 bp, 6 predicted proteins | sample MGYA00571873_ERZ1504275 | MGnify/ENA primary metagenome ERZ1504275 (study PRJEB39906, sample SAMEA3182102) | gut metagenome | biome: human; feature: gut; material: Stool; isolation source: human stools | place: Canada | collected 2013-02-18 ...
AGAGGGGGGAAAACCGCAGGTGCGTCTGATTGCCCTGCCGGAGAACACCGGCTTCTGTCATGCGGTGAATCTGGGAATCCGGGAGGCACGAAGCTCCTATGTGATCCTGTTGAACAACGATACCAGAGTAGAAGCTGGATTTGTGAAAGGACTGTATGATGCCATTCGGAAGGATGAAAAGATCTTTTCCGTCAGCGCCAAAATGCTTATGTGGGATAAACCAGAGCTGCTGGATGATGCGGGAGACCGCTACTGCGTTCTGGGATGGGCATATTCCCGGGGAAAAGGCCGGCCTGCTGTGGATTATGACAAGAATGTCAGCATATTCTCAGCCTGTGGCGGAGCGGCAATTTACAGACGTCAGGTATTTGAGGAGATCGGCTATTTTGACGAAGCGCATTTTGCTTATCTGGAAGATCTGGATATCGGTTACCGTGCCCGGATCTACGGCTATGAGAACCGGTACGAGCCGACGGCATCCGTTCTGCATTACGGCAGTGCTTCTACGGGATCCCGCTACAATTCCCGGAAAACGGAACTTTCTTCTTCCAATAATATCTATGTCATCGGCAAAAATATGCCGCTACTACAGTGGATCCTGAATCTGCCGTTCTTTTTGCTTGGATTTGGCATAAAATTTCTGTTTTTTTGTAAGAAGAGAATGGGAAAACTATATTTAAAGGGATTGGCCGAAGGGTGGAAACGTACCGTGGGTCCTGTGGGAAAGCAGGCAAAGGTGCACTTTCAATGGAGCCATCTATGGAATTATGTGAAGATTCAGTGGCAATTATACCTGAATGTGTTTCGAATTCTTATGAAATCTTAAGAAATTGCTTCATAAATTCTTAAGTTGAGAAAAAACCACCGTTATTGTAGAATGAAATCGTTGAAAAGAAGCTTTTCGGACTTAAAGATTGGGTGACCCGTATGATAAAAGACAACCAGAAAGTCTTTAACAGGCTTCTTGTGATAATAGATGCGCTGATCACGGCAGCATCTTTTGTCCTTGCCTATTATATCAAATTTTATATCTTAAATGACGGTCCGGGGATCGGTGTCCTGCCGGTGCAGGATTATTATATGCTGCTTCCCTTTATTGTACCCGGTTATATGTTCCTGTATTACCGGTGCAGTGTGTATTCCCCGAAGCGTACGGTTCGCCGCAGACATGAGATATACAGTATCCTGCAGGCGAATACCATTGGCCTGGCGGCTTTGATCATTATTTTGTATATGATCATCCGTGAGATCAATTTTTCACGATCCGTCATGGCAATTTTTTATGTCCTGAATGTTTTTCTGACTTCCGTATTCCGTATCATCATGCGCAAGGCATTGCGTTCCATACGGAAAAAAGGATACAATCTGAAGCATATTTTGCTGGTAGGTTATTCCCGGGCGGCGGAGGAATATATTGACAGAATCCTCAGCAATCCCCAATGGGGATATGTAGTGTGTGGTATTCTGGATGAGCACATCCCGGGCGGCACGACCTATAAGGGAGTGAAAGTACTGGGAACGCTTGGTAATCTGGAATACATCCTTCCGGAGAACAAGCTGGATGAAATCGCAATCACACTTTCCCTGAAGGATTATGATTATCTGGAAGGTGTGGTGGATATCTGTGAGAAATCCGGGGTGCACACCAAATTCATTCCGGATTACAGCAGTCTGATCCCCAGCAGACCCTATACGGAGGATCTGATGGGATTACCGGTGATCAATATCCGGTATGTACCGCTGACGAACACAGGCAATATGGTGATCAAGCGGGCAATGGATATCGTTGGTTCCATTTTCGGTATCATTATTACCTCACCGATCATGCTCATATCAGCAATTCTGGTAAAGCTGTCCAGCCCGGGACCGGTGATCTTTAAGCAGGAACGGGTAGGACTTCATAATAAGCCGTTTTATATGTACAAATTCCGCAGCATGGCAATGCAGACGGCGGCGGAAGAGAAAAAGGGATGGACGGTACGCAATGACCCCAGAGTCACCGGTATCGGTAAGGTTCTCAGACGTACCAGTATCGATGAACTTCCCCAGCTGTTCAATATCTTAAAAGGAGATATGAGTCTGGTCGGTCCCAGACCGGAAAGACCGCAGTTTGTGGAAAAGTTCAAGGAAGAGATTCCCCGTTACATGGTAAAACATCAGGTACGGCCGGGACTGACCGGATGGGCACAGGTGAATGGCTTGCGCGGTGATTCCTCCATCAAGAAGAGAATCGAATATGATATTTACTATATTGAGAACTGGACCATTGGATTTGATATCAAAATCATTCTTATGACGTTCTTTACAGGATTTATCAATAAAAATGCTTATTAGTACAAGGAGAAGACAAGATGGCAACAAATTCTAACAACAATGGCGGCAATGGTCAGAGACCTGCCGGAAGCGGAAGAAAACCTTCCGGAAGCGCACAGAGACCTACAGGACAGAGACCCGCCGGAAGCGGTCAGAGACCTGCCGGCAGTGGACAGAGAACCGGAGCTGCGAACGGACAGAAGAGAATGTCTGCCAAACAGCGTGCAGCCAAGAAGAGAAAAAAGGTTATCATCTTTGGCATAGAGATCGTAGTGATCCTGTTCATGGTAGCATTATTGTATCTGGTAATGACTCATACCAACAATGAGGGCCCCAAGGTAACCGTTCTGGAGACAGAAGAACTTCAGATTCCCGAAGAGGTGCAGCAGGATGAAACTATGAAGGGCTATATGAACATTGCCCTGTTCGGTGTGGACGCCACCAAGGAAAGCCTGTTGTACAAGGGCAGCCGAAGCGATAGTATCATGATCGCCAGCATCAACATGGATACCGGTGATATCAAACTGGTCAGCGTATATCGTGATACGTACCTGAATACCGGTACGGATTCCTACCAGAAATGCAATGCCGCTTATTCCTATGGCGGAGCAGAGCAGGCGGTTAAGATGCTGAACATGAATCTGGATATGGATATTACGAACTTTGTGACCGTAGGCTATAAAGGACTGAGCGAAGTGATCGACGGTCTGGGCGGTATCTATATTGATGTGGACTCTGAGGAGATCAAGCATATCAACAACTATCAGATCGGTATTGCAGAAGTTTTGAAATGCGATTATACACCGGTAACTGAGACCGGTATGCAGCTGTTGAATGGTCTGCAGGCTACTGCTTACTGCCGTATCCGTTATACCGCTGGTAACGACTTTAAGCGTGCTGCCCGTCAGCGTGAAGTCATTCAGGCAATCGAAGATCAGGCAAAGAAAGCAGATTATGCAACATTGTCCAAGGTATTCAACAGTGCCATCGACGACATTTACACCAGTCTGGATTCCAAGGACATCCTGGATCTGCTGGGCAATATTTCAAATTATCGCATAGTGGACGAAGGAGGTTTCCCCGAAGAGACCATGCGTGACACCGGCAATATCGGTGCAAAGGGAAGCTGTGTTATTCCGGTAAATCTCGAAAGCAATGTAGTATGGCTGCATCAGTTCCTGTTTGATGATGCCAACTATTCCGTAACCAGCAACGTGAAGGAATACAGCAATAAGATTGAATCTGACACATCACCTTATATGAATAAGTAAGAAACAGTGTATAGAGTAAAGCAACAGGAATACAAGGGAGTCTTCCGGAATCTGCCGGGGCTCCCTTGTGCATTACCAAGAAGGTTATAAGCCTTTTGGACAGTAGGAAAAGGCTTGTGCCGCAATAAGAGTTAAAGTATAATGAACCAGAGATTGGAAAAGTGAGGAGCGCTCTGACATGGAGATAGATGTGATCATTCCCCTGTATAAGCCGGGAAAAGAATTATTTACATTATTGGATAAACTGGGCAGTCAGAGCGTACCGGTACATCAGGTGATTCTTCTGAATACGGAAGAAAAATATTTTGAACAGCTGATCTACGGAATCAGATTTCTGGAAACCTATCAGAATGTCAAGGTATACCATGTATCCAAAAGAGAGTTCGATCATGGCGGTACGAGACGGATGGGAGTAAAAAAGTCTTCTGCGGATGTCTTCGTGATGATGACACAGGATGCCATGCCGAAAGATGACAGGCTGATCGAAAAACTGGTGGAACCCCTGCAGGGGGAAGTGGCGGTGGCCTATGCGAGACAGCTGCCCAGAGAGGATTCGACACCGGTGGAGAGCTATACCAGAGAATTTAACTATCCGGCAAAGTCCCGGATCAAATCGGCAGCAGACCTGGACAGCCTGGGGATCAAGACCTTTTTCTGCTCCAATGTCTGTGCGGCCTATCGCCGGGAGATCTATGAGGAACTGGGCGGGTTCGTCAGACATACGATATTTAATGAAGATATGATCTATGCGGCAAAGGCGGTGGAAGCAGGATACTCTGTGGCTTATGCGGCGGATGCGCAGGTGGTGCATTCTCATAATTATACCAACGGGCAGCAGTTTCACAGAAACTTTGACCTGGGAGTATCGCAGGCAGAGCATCCCGAGATTTTTGCAGCATATCCTTCGGAGTCCGAGGGAAAACGAATGGTGAAAGATGTGACGGTATATTTGCGCAGCAACCATATGTCTGCCGGATTGCCCCATTTTTATATGCAATGCGCCTGTAAATATGCAGGTTATTTACTGGGAAAGAACTATCGCAGGCTCCCGAAAAAATGGGTACTTGCTTTTACTTCCAACAAGGAATACTGGAAACAGAACAGAAAGGATGTATGACTATGTGTGGTATTGTAGGTTATATTGGAACAGAACAGGCAGCACCGATCATTCTGGACGGTCTGTCCAAGTTGGAATACCGTGGATATGATTCCGCAGGTATGGCGATTTTTGACGGTGAGAAGATCAACACCAGAAAAGCAGTGGGAAGACTTAAGGTTCTGGAGAACCTGACCCACGGCGGAGAGAATATGAAAGGAACCTCCGGTATCGGACATACCCGTTGGGCAACTCACGGAGCTCCCAGCGATATCAATTCTCATCCGCATATGAACAATGCGGGAACCATTGCCGTGGTACACAACGGCATTATCGAGAACTATATTCCCCTGAAGAAAAAGATGCAGGATAAGGGGTATCAGTTCGTATCCGAGACTGATACCGAGGTATTGGCACATCTGTTAGACTATTATTACAAGGGAAATCCTCTGGAAGCCATCACGAAGGTGCTTCATCGTGTGGAAGGCTCTTATGCGCTGGGGATCATGTTTGCAGATCAGCCGGATAAGATTTTTGCAGCCCGCAAGGACAGCCCGCTGATCGTAGGAAAGAGCGACAACGGCAGCTTTATCGCTTCCGATGTTCCTGCGATATTGAAATATACCAGAACCGTATATTATGTAGACAATCAGGAAGTTGTGGAATTACAGCAGGGTAGTCTGCGTTTCTTCTCCGTGGATGAGGAAGAGATCGAGAAGCAGCCGGTGACCATTGACTGGGATGCCAATGCGGCAGAAAAGGCTGGATATGAGCACTTCATGCTGAAAGAGATCTATGAGCAGCCGAAGACCATCAACGATACCATCTCTCCGAGAATCAAGGATAATGATATTGTGATCGAAGAGCTGAACATGAGTGATGAAGAGATCAAAGAGATCACGAAGATCCATATTGTGGCCTGCGGCTCCGCATATCATACCGGAGTTACCGCAAAATATGTGATCGAGGGTCTGGCAAGAATCCCGGTAGAAGTGGATGTGGCCAGTGAATTCCGTTATCGTGATCCGATTCTTCAGAAGGGTAATATGGTCATTGTCATCAGCCAGTCCGGTGAGACGGCAGATACTCTGGCAGCACTGAGAGAGTCCAGGGAAAGGGGCTTCAAGGTACTGGGCATTGTCAATGTGGTGGGAAGCTCCATTGCCAGAGAGGCAGACAGTGTTATGTATACCTGGGCAGGTCCCGAGATCGCAGTGGCTACCACCAAGGCTTACAGTGCACAGCTAACTGCACTTTACATGTTGGCTATGAAATTCGCCAGGGTACGTGGTACTATTGATCAGGAGAAGTTCGCCGGTATGCTGACAGATTTAAGATGCCTGCCGGATCAGATTGAACTGCTTCTGGGACAGAAGGAGAAGATCCAGCATTTTGCCAACCGTTACGTGGGAGCAAGAGATATCTTCTTCATCGGACGCGGTATTGATTACGCGATTTCACTGGAAGGATCCTTGAAACTGAAGGAGATCTCCTATATTCATTCCGAGGCTTATGCAGCTGGAGAACTGAAGCATGGTACGATTTCTCTGATCGAAGATGGTACGCTGGTAGTGGCTTTGGCAACCCAGCCGGATCTGTTCCAGAAGACCATCAGTAATATGGTAGAAGTAAAAGCAAGAGGAGCCTTTGTTATGGCAGTCACCATTGAAGGCAACAAGGCCATTGAGAAAGCGTCGGATTATGTAATATACATCCCCGAGACCAATCCGTACTTTACCAATTCTCTGGCAATCATTCCTTTGCAGTTGTTCTCCTACTATGTGGCAGTGGGACGCGGCTGTGACGTGGATAAACCCAGAAACCTGGCAAAATCCGTTACTGTTGAGTAGAGTGTAATAACTTACCCATAGAGAGACTGCTTGCAGGCAGAACAGACTCTCTGTTTTTTCAGGATTCATAATTGCTTCAGAAAGTTATCACAATTCGGACACAATTGACGGATATACTGTGTTCATAAGGTGAGAGGAAGAAATGAAACAGGTAATGGTAAAAAGAGTTTCTCACTTGCAACAGGATAGGAGGAAGCAATATGTACGAGAATGATAATTTTTCCGGTTACGGAACCGGCAATGAAAATACAACCGGTACATTCAGTGGAGCAGATCTGAATGAGACAAGAACAGAAAGCAGTTATGGCTATGAAAATCATAGTACTACCCAGAGTGCAGCAGGAAGCACGAATGGTTACACCACTTATCAGATGGGCGGAACCACAGGCAGCAACAATACGGAGCCTAAGAAAACCCCAAAACATGGCGGTTACTTCCGGAAGGCAATGGTAAGTGTCAGCCTGGGATTGTTCTTTGGACTGTTCGCAGGAATCGGTTTCTATGCAGTACAGCAGGGAACCGGGATGTTTACGACCAGCACAGATACCGCAGTGGTAGATGAGATCACTTCTGAGGCAACGACAGAAAGTACCCAGAGTGCACAGCTGGCTACCAATGTTACTTATGTAGAGTCCGATGTATCCAATGTGGTAGAAAAAGTAATGCCTGCCATGGTATCCATCGTAAATAACTTTACCGAGACAGCCAATGTCTTCGGACAGCAGTATACACAGGAAGAAGCAGCCAGCGGTTCAGGTATCATTGTAGGTAAGACCGATGATGAACTGCTGATCGTATCCAATAATCATGTAGTAGAGAGTGCAGATACTCTGACCGTTACTTTTATCGATGGCAGTGAAGCACAGGCACAGGTCAAAGGACTGGATTCCGATATGGATCTGGCAGTGATCGCAGTATCTTTAAATGATCTGAGTGATGATACCAAGAATGCCATTACAGTAGCAACACTTGGCAGCAGTGATGATCTGAAGCTTGGTGAGCCGGTCATCGCTATTGGTAATGCCCTTGGCTATGGTCAGTCTGTTACCAACGGTATTGTAAGTGCCCTGAATCGTGAGATCACTCTGGAGAACGGCTCTACCGGTCTGGAGAACGGCTCTACCGGTACTTTCATCCAGACCAACGCAGCCATCAACCCCGGTAACTCCGGCGGTGCACTGCTGAACATGAATGGTGAGGTTATCGGTATCAACTCCAACAAGATCGGTGGTACTGCCGTAGAAGGTATGGGATATGCTATCCCGATTACTTCGGCAAGTCCTATCATTGCAGATCTGATGGAGCGTCAGACCAGAACCAAGGTAGCTGAGGATGAAGTCGGTTACATCGGCATCTCCCTGCGGGAAGTAACTTCCCAGATCTCCCAGATGTACAACATGCCGGAAGGTATCTATGTAGTATCTGTAGAGGAAGGCAGCGCAGCAGCCAATGCCGGTATCATGAAAGGTGATATCATTACCAAATTTGACGGCAGCAGTATCTCTTCTTACTCTGATCTGCAGAAAACGTTACAGTATTATGCGGTCGGTGATTCCGTAACCGTAACGGTACAGAGACCTCAGAACGGTGAATATGTATCCATCGAGCTGAATCTGACACTGGGCAGCAGACCTGGAAGCCAGAAATAAAGAAATAACAGGTAAATAAAAGGAAATGGAAAGAGACCCGGGCGAGACATATGGTTTTGCCCGGGTCTTGTAATATTTACCAAAATATGAATAGTTATAAATGGTTTAGAAAAACTTAACTTGTGCCCCGCTACTTCATTGAGTATAATAGGCGTAGGCAATGAGAAGTGTCAGACACGGGTATTATGCAATATGACTGCTTGCAGGCATTATTGCGTAATGGCCGGGGATGATAGGGCGAAGCCCGTATATCGAGGGAACACGAAGTGTTGCCGAGATACACTGCGAAGATGCTTTGGAGCCGGGGATGATAGGGCGAAGCCTGGATATCGAGGGAACACGAAGTGTTACCGAGATACACTGCGGAATAGTGGTAGGAAACAAAGAGGAGAATAACATGACAGATAATTATAATGATGATTATAGAGAAGTGATCCCTGAGGAGAAAAAAACAGAGACCGATGTGAGTGAAACTCAGGATAACGAAAAAAATAATGGAAACACACAGGTGGCGGATACTGCAAAAGAAAATTCCACCGAAAAAAAGTCAGAGGACAAAAAGGACAGCAGCGAATACGAAGATGTCTGCTTTATCTGCCGCAGACCGGAGAGCAAAGCCGGCAGAATGTTCAAGCTGCCCAACCATATCTGCATCTGCGATGATTGCATGCACAAGACCATGGAGACTGTGAGCCAGTTCGATTATCAGGGAATGTTGAACAATCCCAATGATTTCAACCAGTTTAACGGACAGAACGGATTCCCCAATATCAGTTTTGTGAATCTGGCGGATCTTCAGGGAGACGGCGGTATTCCCAACAAGCAGAAACTCAAGAAGAAAAAGAAGGCGGAAGGTCCCAAACCTGTATTCAATATCAAGGACATTCCGGCACCTCATAAGATCAAGGCCAGTCTGGATGAATACGTGGTAGGACAGGAAAAAGCCAAGAAGGTCATCTCCGTAGCAGTATACAACCATTACAAGAGAGTGGCCACTGACACTATGGATGAGATTGAGATCGAAAAGTCCAACATCCTCATGATCGGCCCCACCGGTTCCGGTAAGACCTATCTGGTAAAGACACTGGCAAAACTTCTGGATGTGCCTCTGGCTATTGCTGATGCCACCTCTCTGACTGAGGCCGGTTATATCGGTGATGATATCGAGAGCGTGGTATCCAAATTGCTGGCAGCGGCGGGCAATGACGTAGAAAAGGCGGAAAAAGGTATCATCTTCATCGATGAGATCGACAAGATCGCCAAGAAGAAAAACACCAACTCCCGGGATGTCAGCGGAGAGAGTGTACAGCAGGGTATGTTGAAGCTTCTGGAAGGTGCGGAAGTGGAGGTGCCGGTAGGTGCCAACAGCAAAAATGCCATGGTACCTCTGGCAACGGTGAACACCCGCAATATCCTGTTTATCTGCGGTGGTGCGTTCCCGGATCTGGACGAGATCATCAAGGAGCGCCTGACCAAGACCGCATCCATCGGTTTCAACTCAGAACTGAAGGATAAATACGATAAAGATACCGATATTTTATCCAAGGTGACTGTGGAGGATATCCGCAAGTTTGGTATGATTCCGGAATTTATCGGTCGTCTGCCGATCATTTGTACTTTACAGGGATTGTCAAAGGATATGCTGGTGAAGATCCTGAAAGAGCCGAAGAATGCGATTCTTAAGCAGTACCAGAAGCTGTTGGAGCTGGATGAGGTAAAACTGGAGTTCACAGACGATGCCCTGGATGCCATTGCCGAGAAGGCAATGAAGCGCGATACCGGTGCCAGAGCTCTGCGCTCCATCATCGAGGACTTCATGCTGGATATCATGTATGAGATCCCGAAGGATGATAACATCGGAAGGGTTACCATTACCAGAGAGTACATTGAAGGAACCGGCGGTCCCATCATCGACATCCGCAGTAATGAGATCCTGGAACCCGTGGAGAATCTGAAGCAGATTCCGGTGGAAGAGAAATAAATTGAGAGTTAGTGAAATACATTGGCAAAATCCACGAACTCCCGGAGCAT
>ERZ1504275.687-NODE-687-length-9994-cov-3.267733_pt1 | contig 9994 bp, 9 predicted proteins | sample MGYA00571873_ERZ1504275 | MGnify/ENA primary metagenome ERZ1504275 (study PRJEB39906, sample SAMEA3182102) | gut metagenome | biome: human; feature: gut; material: Stool; isolation source: human stools | place: Canada | collected 2013-02-18 ...
CCACAGTGGCGGGCAAAAAGGATATGGAAGAAGTGGTGGCAAAGGCGAAGGAACTGCAGGGAATGTACAGGAAGCGTACAATTCTGTTCATTGACGAGATCCACCGTTTTAATAAAGGACAACAGGATTATCTGCTCCCGTATGTGGAGGACGGTACGATCATTCTCATAGGAGCTACTACAGAGAATCCCTATTTTGAAGTCAACGGCGCTCTGATCTCCCGCTCGGTGATCTTTGAATTGAAGCCGATTCCGAGGGAAGCCATCAAAGAGCTTTTGAAAAAAGCAGTCTACGATACAGACCGGGGAATGGGAGCCTACAACGGCACCATAGACGAGGATGCACTGGATTTTCTGGCAGATATCTCCGGCGGCGATGCCAGACATGCACTGAATGCTATTGAACTGGGCATCATGACCACAGAACCGGGACCGGATGGCAAGATCCATATTACGCTCGACGTGGCACAGCAGTGTATCCAGAAGAGAGCGGCGAGATACGATAAAAACGGTGACAACCACTACGATACGATTTCTGCATTTATCAAGAGTATGCGGGGGTCAGATCCGGATGCGGCAGTATATTATCTGGCAAGGATGTTAAATGCTGGCGAAAGCGTTACTTTTATTGCAAGACGTATTATGATCTGTGCATCGGAGGATGTGGGCAATGCGGATCCCCAGGCACTGGTGATGGCAGTGAATGCTTCTCTGGCGGTGGAGCGGGTAGGCATGCCGGAGGCGCAGATCATTCTGGCACAGGCAGTGACCTATATTGCTACAGCACCCAAGAGCAATCGTAGCTGCGAAGCGGTATTTCAGGCGATGCAGGAAGTACAGGCCACAGGAGATCTGCCGATCCCCGCACATTTGCAGGATGCACATTATAAAGGAGCAGCAAAATTGGGACACGGAACAGGATATAAATATGCACATGATTACCCGAATGACTATGTGGAACAGCAGTATCTGCCCTATGAATTAAGTGGCAGGGAGTTCTATCAGCCCTCGGGTAACGGTTATGAGGTGAAGATCAGAGAGCATATGGCGAGAATCAAAAAAGAAGCCGCAGAGGCTTCTTCTAAAAACAAAGAATCATAAAATCAGGTACCTGATTGCGGGATTAGAACAACTCCGTAATCAGGTATTTGTATATTTCCTGATTTTTTTTCTGCCAGTTGTCGCAGATAGCAGCCGCAGTTTCTTCCACGGGAACGGATAATGTGATGTCCACCAGATTGATACCGCGGTCTTTTGCTACCAGATGAGCCTCGTATTCACCGGAGGTGGATTTATAATAATCCCCCAGCACAGAGACTTCGTTGCGCAGGGTGAACTCGTTTTCCTGAAAATAGCTGTCAATTTCCTGCTTGATGGTATCACCGATGCGGTTCTCGAAGAAATTCAGAGTTTCCTTGCCCTCGGCAGTGATGGACAGGTGGGTCCGGTTGCGGATCGACTGGGTGGCGATCATTCCGGCATCCGTCAGTTCATTGATGACCTGCTGCAGGGTCAGGAAGTTCGTGTATTCCTTTCCAAGGATAAAATCGCTGACCTGTGCGGCCGTGAGAGGGAAAGTCACACGGTTCAGCATGTAGAGAACGATAAGTTTATATAAAGTAAGCGGATCTTGTAACATAATGGGATAACAGCCTTTCTAATGTTTATCTTTATTTATTGCTTCATAAAGGTCACCCTGACGGATGCCCTGCTCTTTCATACGGTGGTGCAGTGAGTTCAGTACCTTTCGTTTGTCCAGACTCCATTTCGGAGCGATCAGCAGATCTTTTGGCCCATCACCGGTGACCCGGTGGATCACGATGTCCGGAGACAGGTGGGCGAGGCAGGAGACCAACAGATCCAGATAATGTTCCGGAGTCAGTGCCTCAAATATTCCCTTTTCATAATCCTCTGCCAGATCGGTATTTTTTAAAATATGCAGTAACTGGAGCTTGATGCCAAAGGGAGCAATATGGTTTAAGTATTTCATGGTTTCCAGTACCTGTCGGTCGGTCTCTCCGGGGAGTCCCAGAATCGTATGAACGATAAAAGGGATTTTGAGTGTCTTCAGATTGGTACTGGCTTTCTCAAAGCAGGACAGGGGATAGCCTCTGCGGATATAGTGGGCAGTCTCTTCGTGGATTGTCTGTAATCCCAGTTCGATCCAGAGGAATTTGTCCGGATATTCACCTTTTAATTTTGCAAGCAGAGCCAGTACTTCCGGCCCCAGACAATCCGGCCTGGTGGCAATGGAGATGCCGCAGACTTTGGGATGGCTCAGGGCAGAACGATACACCTCTTCCAGATAGGGGAGAGGTGCATAAGTGTTGGTGTATGCCTGAAAATAGGCGATCAGGTCATGACCGGTCACTTTATCACCGAATTTTGCCATGCCTTCCGTAATCTGTTCCTCCATAGTCTTTCCGGCAATGTCCACAGCAAAGTCACCGCTGCCGCCGGAGCTACAGAAGATACAGCCCCGAGTGTCCAGAGTTCCGTCCCGATTGGGACAGGACATCCGGGCATTCAGGGCTATTTTATAGCATTTATGGTGAAACGTATTTTTGCAATAGGAATCCAGAGAGTAGTAGGGCTTGCCGTGCCAGTCTCTCACAATGCTGTCCGAACACATTAGCGGATGTGGCTCTTTACAGCGTTTGCCACAACTTCGGCTACCTGGGGATCAAATGCTTCCGGCATGATATTGTCATCGGAGAGCTTGTCTGCGGGTACCAGACCGGCAATGGCTTCGGCAGCGGCCAGTTTCATCTCTTCGGTGATCTGGGTAGCACGACCTTCCAGAGCACCCTTGAAGATACCGGGGAAAGCGACCACATTGTTCACCTGATTGGGAAAATCACTGCGTCCGGTTCCTACGACACGGGCACCGGCAGCCTTGGCTACATCCGGCATGATCTCGGGAATGGGATTCGCCATGGCAAACAGGATGGAATCGCGGTTCATGGAAGCTACCATCTTGGGAGTGACGATGTTCGGAGCGGAAACACCGATGAAGATATCGGCACCTTTCAGAGCATCTGCCAGAGAGCCGGTCTCGTTGTTTAAGTTAGTCACTTCGGTCATCTTTTTCTGCATCCAGTTCAGGCCTTCGGTATCTTTGGAGACAATACCTACCCTGTCACACATGATGATATTGGGGAAACCGTAGGTCAGAAGCAGTTTGGTGATAGCCACCCCGGCGCTTCCGGCACCGTTTACCACTACGCGGCAGTCTTCCTTTTTCTTACCGACTACCTTCAGGGCGTTGATGACACCGGCCAGAACGACGATGGCAGTACCGTGCTGGTCATCATGGAATACGGGGATGTCCAGAATCTCCTTCAGACGTTCCTCAATTTCGAAACAACGGGGAGCACTGATGTCTTCCAGATTGATGCCGCCGAAGCCGGGAGCCAGATAGGTCACAGCCTTGATGATCTCTTCGGTATCCTGGGTGTCCAGACAGATGGGGACAGCATTTACATTACCGAATTCTTTGAAGAGGACTGCCTTGCCTTCCATAACGGGCATGGCTGCGTAGGGACCGATGTTGCCAAGACCAAGAACCGCGCTTCCGTCGGAGACAACGGCTACGGTGTTGGCCTTCATGGTGTATTTGTAAGCAGCTTCCTTGTCCTGGGCGATTACTTTGCAGGGCTCCGCAACACCGGGAGTATAAGCAATAGCCAGATCCTCACGGGTCTTGACGGGAGTCTTGGACACGGTCTCCAGTTTACCGTTCCATTTTTCATGCATCAGTAACGCTTTTTCATTGGTTGTCATGACAATACCTCTCTTATTTTTTGTTTGGTCATTACTTCATATAATCATGGATGATTTGCCGGATACGAAATCCGGACGCTATTCATAATGATATAATAGAATCGATATCTTCGCAAGGATTTAGCACCACTTTTACAAAAAATAAAATTTTTATTTTGGGACTTCCTATTTGGAAAGAAATGTATTATAATGGCTTCAGATGCAGTTTTAATATCTTTTTATTCAACTGACATGTCGAATGTAAATCGGATGTAATTCCCCTTAGTTAACAGTTTTATAGTAAATCTTATTTCCATAGGAGGGTATATGAGAGAAAAATATGAATCACTTGCATTAGTTCAGTTAAAGGAGCTGGCAAAAGTACGTGGCCTGAAGGGAACTTCCACAATGAAAAAGGCAGATCTGGTAGAAGCTATGCTTGCAGAAGATGAGCGCCTGAAAAAAGAGGAAGAAGCTAAGGCAGCGGAAGAGAAACAGGAGGCTGCTAAGAGCGAAGAGGTAGAGAAGCCGGAGAGAACAGAACGCCCTGTCAGACAGGAGAGGAATTACAGACAGGACAGATATGATAGACAGGATAGAAATGACAGAAACTATCGGACAGACCGTACCGAGCGTACGGATCGTGCAGAACGCACTGACCGTTCCGAAACCGGTACAGAGACGGTCGGCGTAAGAAGTGAAGCTTACACCAGAGAGCGTACCTTCAATCCGAATAACGTGGCATACGATGAGAGCCAGTATCCCAAGGAACTGGACAGCGCTATCGAAGCCAGCGGTATCTTAGAGGTTATGCCGGATGGTTACGGATTTATCCGTTGCGAGAATTATATGCCCGGTGAGAACGATGTGTATGTGGCTCCCAGCCAGATCCGCCGTTTCGGACTGAAGACCGGTGATATCCTGAAGGGCAACAAGAGAATCAAGACCCAGCAGGAGAAGTTCAGTGCACTGCTGTTCGTCAAGAGCATCAACGGTTATACAGTGGAAGAGTCAGCCAAGAGAATGGCATTCGAGGATATGACGCCGATCTTCCCGGATGAGCGCATCAAGATGGAGACTCCCGGCTGCAGCGTGGCTATGAGAGTCATGGATCTGGTAAGCCCTGTCGGTAAGGGACAGCGTGGTATGATCGTATCCCCGCCCAAGGCTGGTAAGACCACACTGTTGAAGGAAGTGGCAAAGTCTATTTTGAACGGTAACCCCAAGATGCACATGCTGATCCTGCTGATCGATGAGCGTCCCGAGGAAGTTACCGATATTAAGGAAGCAATCCACGGAGACAATGTGGAAGTGATCTATTCCACCTTCGATGAGCTTCCCGAGCACCACAAGAGAGTATCAGAGATGGTGATCGAGCGTGCAAAGCGTCTCGTAGAACATAAGAAGGATGTCGTGATCCTGCTTGACAGTATCACCCGTCTGACCAGAGCGTACAACCTGGTGGTTCCCCCCAGCGGACGTACTCTGTCCGGTGGTCTCGATCCCGCAGCACTCCATATGCCCAAGAGATTCTTCGGTGCAGCCCGTAATATGCGTGAGGGCGGAAGCCTGACAATTCTGGCGACCGCACTGGTAGAGACCGGAAGTAAGATGGATGATGTGGTATACGAGGAATTCAAAGGTACCGGTAATATGGAAATGGTTCTGGACAGAAAACTGTCCGAGAAGCGTATCTTCCCGGCGATCGACCTTGCAAAGTCCGGCACCAGAAGAGAGGATCTGTTGCTGACACCGGAAGAACTGGAAGCCATCAATATCATGCGTAAGGCCCTGAATGGCTTAAAGCCCGACGAAGCTACCGACCGCATCCTTGATATGTTCTCCCATACCCGCAATAATGTGGAATTTGTGAATATGGTGAAGAAGAACCGGTTTATCTAGGCAAGAGATAGAAAATTGACAAAAATTGGAAATGATGGCAGAATATATACCTTTACGATGTGCCATAATTGTGCTACAATTATGACGTAAAGGAGGTGCTATTATGCCATTGATCATGCCGATCAGAGATTTGAGAAAAACAAGTGAAATATCCGAATTAGCACATACAAAGCAGGAACCGATTTTTATTACTAAGAATGGCTACAGCGATCTGGTAGTGATGAGCGCAGAACTTTATGAGCGTTTTGCACGAATTCATAAAATCGACCAGGCCATCTGTGAGGCGGAAGAGGAAGTTGCTGCGGGTGCGGATACGATGGATATGGATGTCGCAATGGAAAGGCTAGACAAAAAATATTATGGTTAAATACCATATAAAGTTGTATCCGAGAGCATATCGTGATATGGAAGAAATCTACAGGTATATCGCCATAGAAAAACAGGTTCCGGAAAATGCAAAAGCACAAACAGACAGAATTTGGAGAGCGATAAAAAAACTGGAGACTTTTCCCGGTTCACATCAGGATAGATTAGAGGGTAAGTATGCCGGAAAGGGGTATAAACAGCTTCTGGTCGATAATTATATGGCAATTTATAAGATTGATGAGACTGAAAAAACAGTTTATGTCATTACAGTGCAATATCAGGGGAGAAATATGTAAAAATAGGTCTTGCGTCGTGTAAACTCTTATGGTACAATAATACCGCTGTTTGTGGTTCCATAAGCAGTGAGGATGAGAACAAGAACTTATACACGACATTTTTATAGAGAGGTGAAAGAAATGAAAGAAGGAATCCATCCCGCTTACTACCAGGCAACTGTAACCTGCAACTGTGGTAACACATTTGTAACCGGCTCCACCAAGCCCGAGCTTCACGTAGAAGTTTGCTCCAAGTGTCATTCATTCTACACTGGCCAGCAGAAGTCTGCAAGAACCGATGGCCGTATTGATAAGTTCAATAAGAAATACGGTGTTAAATAAGATTGCAAGCGAAAGGTTGAGGTATTCTTATCTCAACCTTTTCTTGTCGTATAGGAAACTATGTTCCTATTTAATACTGCATTTATAAGGATGAGGTTTTATGGCTAGAAGAAAGAGTCGTTATTCCGGTATCGGCGGACAGGCCGTGCTGGAAGGCGTTATGATGAAAAATAAAGAGAAGTATGCGGTAGCGGTCCGCAAGCCGGACGGCGAGATTGAAGTGGAAGTGGAGACCTATCAGGGTCTGGCTCACGGAAGTAAGTTCAAGGAGCTTCCCTTTATCCGTGGTATCTTTAATTTTCTGGATTCCCTGATCCTGGGAACCAGAGCATTGAATTATTCCGCTTCCTTCTATGAAGAAGAGGAAGGCAAAGAAACGAAATTCGATAAGGCGATGGACAAGATGAGCGGTGGCAACGGAGAAAAGCTGCTGTCCGGTATTGTGACGGTGATCTCTATTATGTTGGCAGTAGGCATCTTTATCGTATTGCCGTATTTCATTTCCTCTCTGTTTGAGAGCTTTATCCGCAACCGCTCCCTGATGGCGATTATTGAGGGTGTGATCCGTATTGCTCTGTTTTTGCTGTATGTATGGGGCATCAGCGCCATGAAGGATATCCGCAGGCTGTACCAGTATCATGGGGCGGAGCACAAATGCATCAACTGTATCGAGAAGGGCAGACCCCTTACGGTGCACAATGTGATGCGCAGCTCCAGACTGCACAAACGTTGCGGTACCAGCTTCATTTTCTTTGTTATGCTGGTAAGTATTGTGCTGTTCTTCTTTATTCAGGTGGATAATGTGGCGGAGAAAGTGATCCTTCGTATTCTGCTGATGCCGGTTGTGGCCGGAATTTCCTACGAGATCATCCGTCTGGCCGGACGCACGGATAATGTGTTTATTAAGATCCTGTCTGCTCCCGGTATGTGGATCCAACGTATGACCACCAGGGAACCCGATGAGAGCATGGCAGAGGTAGCCATCGCTTCCGTAGAAGCTGTGTTCGACTGGAAGAAATATTTACAGGATACCTTCGGTTACGAAGTGGATGAGAGCTGGATGAAGGACGATGCATCCGCAGAACCAGAGGATTAAGATGACCTATCGGGAATGCTATGAAAAGGGCTGTCTGGCTTTGCAGACAGCGGGAATCGAAGAAGCCACACTGGATGCGAGACTTCTGCTGGAAGCGGTATGCGGTACGAATCGTAATGATCTGCTGGTGCACGGGGAACAGTCGGTGACACCGGAAGCGGAAGAGAAATATCTTGGCTGGATCGGACAGCGGGCGGAGCACATTCCGCTGCAGCAGCTGACCGGGGAGCAGGACTTTATGGGACTGACCTTTGCCGTCAATGAGCACGTACTGATCCCGAGACAGGATACGGAGATTCTGGTGGAGGAAGTATTGAAGGAACTCCATGACGGAATGCGGGTGCTTGACATGTGTACGGGATCCGGATGTATTCTGTTAAGCCTTCTGCATTACAGCAATGCCTGTGAAGGACTGGGTGTGGATTTGTCTGCAGATGCGCTGGAAGTGGCAGAGCAAAATGCGGAGACGCTTTTGGATGCGGCGAACGCAGATCGGGTTCATTTTTTACAGAGTGACCTGTTTGACAAGGTGGAGGGAAAATTCGAGATCATCGTGTCAAATCCGCCTTATATCGCCAGTGCGGAAGTGGAGAAGCTGATGCCGGAGGTACGGGATCATGAACCCAGGATGGCACTGGACGGTACGGAGGATGGTTTACATTTTTACCGCCGTATCATCGAAGAAGCAGGAAAACATCTGGTGAGCAGTGGAATGCTCTTTTTTGAGATCGGATATGACCAGGGACAGGCTGTATCGGAACTGATGCGCACCGAAGGGTACCACGAGGTACAAGTGGTGCAGGATTATGCCGGTCTGGACCGGGTAGTTTTTGGAACGTATGTAACAGTTCAGCCCGCACCATTCGCAAAGTCGCGCTGACACGCTTTCCGTCACTTCGTGACTATCTTTGCTCATAAACCTGGCGCTTAGTTCATGAACATATTCGTTCACAAAATCATGCAAGCATGATTTTTGCTCTCCAATATGTTCATGGCTGAACTGTTACAACTTATATTGAGAGGAATTAGTTATGTTTGACAAGTTAGAAGATTTATTGATTCGTTTTGAAGAGATCATGGGCGAACTGCATGAACCCACGGTCACGAATAACCAGGAACGTTTCCGCAAGCTGATGAAGGAGCAGAGTGATCTGACACCTATCGTGGATGCGTATACAGAGTACAAAAAGTGCAAGCAGGATATTGAAGATTCTCTTTCCATGCTGGAAGAGGAAAAAGACGAAGAAATGCGCGAGATGATCAAGGAGACGTTAAACGACAGCAAGAAGCGCGTGGAAGAGCTGGAGCAGGAACTGAAGATCCTGTTACTGCCCAAGGATCCTAATGATGACAAGAATGTAATCGTGGAGATCCGTGCCGGTGCCGGCGGTGACGAGGCTGCACTGTTTGCAGCGGAGATCTATCGTATGTATGTGCATTATGCCGAGAAGCAGCGTTGGAAGGTAGAGCTGATCAACGTGGATGAGATCGGTATCGGTGGTATGAAGGAAGTACAGTTCACTATCAGTGGACAGGGCGCTTATTCCAAGATGAAGTATGAGAGCGGCGTACATCGTGTACAGCGTGTGCCGGAGACCGAGAGCGGCGGACGTATCCATACCTCCACCATCAGTGTGGCAGTTATGCCGGAGGTGGACGATGATATTGATATCGTCATCGAGGACAAGGATATCCGTATTGATGTCATGAGAGCATCCGGTAACGGTGGTCAGTGTGTCAACACCACCGACTCCGCAGTACGTCTGACCCACTATCCTTCCGGAATCGTGGTATACAGCCAGACAGAGAAGTCTCAGATCCAGAACAAGGCGAAGGCATTCGCACTGTTAAAGTCCAAGTTGTATGACATCGAGCAGCAGCAGAGACACGATGCGGAAGCAGAGATGCGCCGCAGCCAGATCGGTACCGGAGACCGTTCTGAGAAGATCCGTACCTACAACTTCCCGCAGGGTCGTGTCACCGACCATCGTATTGGTCTGACCCTGTATAAGTTAGACAAGATCATGAACGGAGATATCGAAGAGATCATCGATGCCTGCATCGCAGCCGACCAGGCAGCCAAGCTGGCTAAGATGAATGAGGAATAATATTGTAAAAGAAACGGTCTTTGGCATAAGTCTAAAGGCCGTTTTTATGTATGCTTTTAATGAATAAAAATAATTTGAAAAAGGACATAGTTATGGCATAATTATACTATAAAGGAGAGGGGAAACGATGGGAAAGTATACAGC
>ERZ1504275.701-NODE-701-length-9889-cov-3.802217_pt1 | contig 9889 bp, 8 predicted proteins | sample MGYA00571873_ERZ1504275 | MGnify/ENA primary metagenome ERZ1504275 (study PRJEB39906, sample SAMEA3182102) | gut metagenome | biome: human; feature: gut; material: Stool; isolation source: human stools | place: Canada | collected 2013-02-18 ...
TCATCGTCTGACAGAACAAAGATACGACGTACCTCCGGGCAGAATAAGAGATGCGGTGAAGTGATATGAAGGGATGTGGGAAAATGTGAGATTAGGTAAGATTATACCGGGTTCCGGCAATGGGTATACAGAAAAAATTCCGTACATTTACAGTGTAATAACCAGTTAAAGCATTGTTTATGAAGTACGTTGAAGACTACGAAAATATCCCCGGCAAAGAGTGGCCCGTCCGCCCCTATTACAAACGTGAACTGGCAGAGGCATACGCCCCCACCATTTCACCGGCATCCGCACTCAACCGCTTGTCCAAATGGATGAAGCTGAATTTGGAACTGGACGAAGCCCTGCGGCATACCGGCTACAAAGGCTCCCAGAAAATATTCACCTCCCTACAGGTGGAACTTATATTCAGGTATTTAGGAAAACCATGAAAGAATCAATCCCCCACATAGCGCGCCATGGCGCATTGGTTGCGGTAGATTTCATCCCCTTTCAGCTCGACCACCCGATAACCACGGCGGCCACCGGAACGGACAGCCTCATAGCCCTCCTGCTTCATCACCAGACCGAGGCGCGTGGGACTCAAGGGTTGCCGGATACCTATGTTGATATGTCCCAGTATCTGGGCATTGGTCAAGAACATACACTCCTCGCCCGGTATGGGGCGGCGATAGTACACCTGAACGAGCTCACGCTCCAGGCAGGGCACCTCAAAATAACGGTTATGAAGATTCACGGCATCAATCTCCTCCTGCTCAAACCAGTAGTGGAAGCCGCTCTTCCAGAGGGCATAGCCTTGCGCATACACTCCGGCATAATCTATGGGATAATCGAAAGGACTGTCTATGGAATCCACCTCGAAGGGAAGCCAACGGCGGTTGCCACTGAGGTCGTTGAGGAAGGTGACGTTGTTGCTCGTGCCACAGAAACTGGCAATATGCGGACGGCTCTCCTTGAAGTGTCCGTAGGCGGCACGCTCGTTCACGTCTGTCATGCCGGTGATGGCCTTCAACTGGCTGACCTGGGCAGAGGTCATCTCCTCCAGCTCTTCAAGGCATACCAGTGCAAACTCGGTCAGCGTAAAAAGGTCGTCCTTGCTGACGCGCCGGCTGTTGCTTTTCACGTAAAAATAACGCTGAAGTTCGACAGGAAGCAGACGCTGCATCCAGGTAGTCTTGTAGATGCCCTGCTTACCGATGAAGACCAGAATCTCATGATTCACCACCTTGGTATCGAGCAGCGAAGCAATGGTGGCCACCAGCCACTTCTTGAAGTAGATGCCGAAAAGCTTCTGGTCGTCCTTCACATGTACGCCGGCAGCCAGACGGGCAATAGGGTCAGTAGTACCGTCCCAAGTAGGCAGCCCCTCCAGATAGGCTACAAAGGGATTGAAAAGCGGCGTGTACTCCGAATCGAGCACGGAACGTATGTCAGCAATGCGGGCAAGCATCCCTGCCTTGTTCATGCGGCTCCACAACGTGTTGACGTAGCGGTCGGTCAGCTCCGCATACTCCTCTCCGCAGTCGGCCATCAGGACTTCGAACTTGCCGCTCACCGTATTTTTGCGGAACTTCGCCTGTTCGGAAAGGAACTGCTCGATATCTGCCACCGTGGCAAACTTTTCATCGCCCTCTCCCCTGCGGACAAGGGAACGGGTGCCATGCTCCCCGGTATTCGCGTAGCAGGAGCCGATGACAGCTGCCACATCCCCGTCATAGTCAGGAAAGTGCTCCGCTGCCCAAGCAGCGGCTGTCTTCCGAGCCACTCCGTACTGGTTGAGCAGATAACCCATGCGCATCACATATTCGTTATGATGATGTTCACAATAACTCACTCCCTCCTCTTCCAGCAGGCGTTCGGCAGCTTTCACCACCTTCTCCAAACGTTTGTTGCGCTTTGTCGGCACAGCTTCGGAAGCGCTATCCTGCGGTTGGGGAGCAATCGGACTATCTTGCAAAACAAAAGAAGCGGCACTGGGATTGTAATATACATGAGGGTCGGAAGCCAGTCCACTGATACGGGTAGCATTCTTGCACTGCCCGTCGCTTTCGAAGCCCACCAGGCAGGAATAGTAGTCGTTGACTTGATTGAAATACTTGGCGTATTGCCGGAAGGCTTTTCCCTTTTCCGCTCCGTTCAGGTCATCGATGCGGCAGATGATACGGATGCCATGACCGCTGATGGTGGTGTAGGCCATCAATGTATACTTGTCGGCACAAATCAATGTCAGTGTGGCAGCCATCCGCTCGGGAGCGATGTGGTCCAGGTCGACCAAGGTATAGCCGGTCCAGGCACAGATATGTTCGCGGGTCTTCCCACCTTCAAAGCAGACGGCAACAGCGAAGCAGGGACAGCCGGACTTCTCGCGGTCGGCATCCCTACGCAGGTCTTGCTGCAAGTAGTAGCGATGTTTCTCGGTGCGGTCTCGCAGGGCAGCGTCGCATTTAATGATGTTGACTATTTCTTCAAGAGAAGTTTCTACTGATTCTGTGTCCGAATAGCCTCTGAAAAGGCTGATATTGCGGTGTTCCATAATTTACTGATTTTTGTTTATGTTTAAAATTACGACGCGAAGGAACGCATAAGTACCCAGATACACAAGTCCGGTCGTTTCCACTACATGGAAATGATTTCGCTTGTTTTTATTATTGTTTAACAATTAAAAGAGTCAACATGACAAAGAAAGAGCCGGTCGCACCGGCATTCGGAGCTTTTCTCTGCAAACTCCAGAGTGAGCAGTTGGTTAACGGCAGACGTCTGACCAACGCAACCATCGCCCAAGAGACGATGATGAGTACCAAAACTTATAACCTTTTAAAAAAGGGCTGAGTAACAACATCAACCAGATACATGCCGTAACGCATTTCTGGCGGTCGTTCCCTAAAACCGAACAAGAAAAGGAGAGCTTTGAGAAAGAGGTAGCAGATTGCCTGGAGAGTGATTTGAGGAACTACAGAATCCATACCGGAGTCCTGAAGCCTTAACTTCACTTGCAACCTTGACACTTGTGGCACCCTTTTTCCAATACTCCCTATTAGGCTAATATTTATCACACACAAACGATACAGGTCTGTGCATATTGATAATTTGTCTCGCGCGCGTAACGGGTATTTATGTTTAAGGGGTGACACAGGTGTCATTTCGGCTTACCACTGATTACATAAATTGACAGAAATTGAAAAGAAAAATTACCTACAAGAATCTGTGAATTTTATGGTATAGATATTAGAGAAAGTAAGCAGCTATTCCATATAAAATATAATCATGATTATGAAACAATATAATATTGCCGTTGCAGGTACCGGCTATGTAGGTCTGAGTATTGCAACTTTGCTTGCACAGCACAACCATGTCACTGCTGTCGATATAATCCCTAATAAAGTAGAACTTATCAACAACAAGAAATCACCCATTCAGGATGAATATATAGAGAAGTATTTGGCAGAAAAGGAGCTTGACCTAACTGCTACTCTGGACGGCAAGGCAGCCTACAAAGATGCGGACTACGTCGTTATTGCCGCTCCTACCAACTACGACCCGGTGAAGAACTTCTTCGACACCCATCATATCGAAGATGTGATAGACCTCGTCATCAGCGTAAATCCGGATGCGGTAATGATCATCAAATCAACCATCCCCGTAGGCTACACCCGCTCACTCTATATAAAATATGCACAACAATTCCTTCACAATCCGGAACTGGAAGGCAAAAAATTCAACCTGCTCTTTTCTCCGGAATTTTTGCGTGAGAGTAAAGCACTTTACGATAACCTTTATCCTTCTCGCATCATAGTAGGTTATCCTAAAATTATTGAAGGAACAGAATTTACAGAAGAAAATACAGCTATAAATGCCATCAGCAATCCCAATGCGGAAGAATATGCCAAAATTTTCGCAACATTGCTCCAACAAGGTGCTGTTAAAGAGAACATAGATACCCTATTTATGGGTATGAAAGAAGCCGAAGCCGTAAAACTTTTCGCCAATACCTACCTTGCCCTGCGTGTCAGCTATTTCAACGAACTCGACACGTATGCCGAAATGAAAGGGCTTGATACCGCAGCCATCATCAACGGAGTATGTCTCGACCCACGTATCGGCACACACTACAACAACCCCTCTTTCGGTTACGGCGGCTATTGTTTACCTAAAGATACAAAGCAACTCCTTGCCAATTACGACCGCGTCCCCCAAAACATGATGACCGCCATTGTGGAAAGCAATCGCACACGCAAGGATTTCATTGCTGACCGTGTATTGCAGAAAGCCGGTTACTATAGTTATGCAGAAGGTAATTATGATGTTGCAAAAGAAAAGCAAGTTGTAATTGGCGTATATCGCTTGACGATGAAGTCCAATTCGGATAATTTCCGACAATCATCCATTCAAGGTGTAATGAAACGGATAAAGGCAAAAGGGGCAGAGATTATCATCTACGAACCGACACTGGAAGATGGAAGCACGTTCTTCGGCAGCAGAGTAATGAATAATCTGGATGAATTCAAACTACAGAGTGATGCGATTATCGCCAATAGGTATGACATCTGCCTGGAAGAGGTGAAAGAGAAAGTTTATACGAGGGATATTTTTAGAAGAGATTAAGAAACTATTTTTTGAAAAAGTGATAAACACTCCTCCTTATAAAATCCGATGAATTATATTCATAAATATACAACCTGTATCATTCAATACCTCTATATATACATAATGATATCCTCCGCAGGAATGGCCTTACCCGCCTATATAGGGAATGATAATTTCATCATATTGACACTATTAATGGGAATATACTATGTATTGAAGAAAAAGACATTATTTCATCTTCAAAAGCAATATTTACTTTTCATCGGATGCTTGTTTTTTTCAATGCTTCTAGTCATAATAGGCTCTACATTAAGTTTAGGTACAGCACTCAGTGTGACTTCTATACCATTAATCATATACGCCACCTACAAAATAGATCCGGCCAACTACCTACAAAGATTTATCAAACTCATTTTTTATATTGCTTTAATCAGTATCATCCTCTTTACTATCACGCGTATATATGGCTTCAATTCATTTTCAAGCATATTTCCACATCTGTACACTTCATTTTTTAGAGGAGGAGAAGTGTACAGTTACGGAGGATTTTTATACCGTTTTGTGACTTTACACAGTGACAGAAATTGTGGTCCGTTAAAAACAATAGACAAACGAATGAAATACGCTATTATAATTACGATTATCGGCACTATGCTTTTTATGTCAATGACAAAACTCGGTAATGAATTCATGAACACAGTTGTATTCCACAAAATTTACGCAAATGGTCAATTGGATTTCTCTCTTAATTCCGGTGGTGCACGTACAATAAGTATAAGTAGCGTATTGACTACCGTATACAACCACCCTATCACCTTGATTGGAGTTGGTTATGACGAATTACATAATATGGGAGTGGAAGGATGTGCTGGTTTTCTCTTCCTACTTCTCGCCGTAGGAATAATGTCATTTTCCATATTATTTGGCTTTTGTTTCCATCAAGTATTTAAGTATAATAAGAGTATCTGGGACATTATGGTACGAATTTTATTAGTCTTAAATATGGGATTAAGCCAGCCCCACATTATGAATGTTGCTCTCTTTACCATGATGTTATATCCTTACTTCATAGCTAACAGCTTAAAAAAAACAAATACATCCTATGTCAGAAGTTGCTAACAGAGTATTGAAGAATAGCGGATATCTATATTTTAGCATGGGACTATCCATGTTTGTTTCCCTCTATTCCACCCGTCTAATTCTCAATGCACTCGGAAGCTCCGATTTTGGCATATTCTGCATTATCGGAGGAGCAATCGGTATGTTAGGGTTCTTAAATGCAGCCATGTCAACCACCACCCAACGCTTTATTAATTATGCAGAAGGAGAAGGAAAACCCGAAAAACAAAAAAGTATTTTCACTGTAAGTATAAGTATCCATTTTCTATTATCATTATTGATGGTTATCATTTTCGAGATAGCCTATTTTTTCTTCTTTGATGGTATATTAAATATTCCTTCTGATCGAATTCCTTCAGCCAAATGGATTTATCAGTTAATGCTTTTATCGACAGTATTAACCATCCAGACCGTACCTTATAATGCTATTATCAATGCTCATGAAAACATGCGGTATCTAAGTATTATAGGCGTTTTTCAAACACTTATGAAGTTAGTTATAGCATTAATAGTAGTCCATGTATATACAGATAAATTAATTCTATATGGTATCCTCACAACCTTTGTCTCATTAATATTCATGATTATTCTTCAAATTTATTGCCATCGGAATTACTCAGAATGTACGTACAGCATCCACAAATATCACAATAAAGAACTAATGAAAGAAATGACTTCATTTGCTGGTTGGGGATTTATAAACTCCTCTTCTTCGATGTTTGCACAATACGGGATGGGAATTGTATTAAATTCGTTCTTCGGTACAATATTAAGTGCAGCTCAAGGGGTAGCCAACCAAATATCCGGTCAGCTAATGGTGTTTTCACGTACTATGCTAATGGCAATCAACCCTATTATTGGGAAAAAGGCCGGCAGTAATGACATAACTAATATGATGCGTATTTCATTATTCAGTTCAAAAATGTCTTTTCTCATCATCGCCTTTTTTGCCTTTCCTTTTATTATTGAAACCCCTTATATACTCCAACTATGGCTAAAAAATGTTCCGGAATGGAGTGTATGTTTCTTTAGATTTGAAATAACAAGAAATATGTTAGACCAATTAACTATCACATTAACAAGTGCCATCAATGCAGAAGGACGGATAAAATATTATTCGATACTTCGTGGATGTTCATATTTCCTGCCATTACCTATTAGTCTATTTCTTTTTCATTTAGGATTTTCACCTTATTGGTTTTATATCATATGGATATTTACATGGAATGGAATAGGCAGTCTCATCATTCTATATTATGCACATAAAAATTGCGGAATGCAATATGCTGATTTTTTCAAAATTATAATATATCCTATACTACTAATAACAATCTCTACATTATCAATCAGTGGGATAATTACAGTATATATGGATGAATCATTTTTGCGTTTAGTTATCATTTTATGTACTACTACGATAATATTTATTATTTCATGTTGTTGGGGATTTGTGTTTTCGCCTAAAGAAAGAAAAATCATATTATCGGCATCTATGTCATTATTGAAAGAAATAAAAGTGAAGCTACATCTTTGAATTAAAAATAATTGTAGCACCAAAACTAAAAGGTCATCACAGGTAATCATCATTATACCAACATACCATTTATTGAATAGTGCTCACCAGACTCAGGAAATCCAACAAGAGTTATTAAGATCGTACTCGCCTGTGAAAATATATTGACTTTATAACAAAAACATTTATCATCAAATACTTTTAAAAGCATCAAGAAGTATATATAAATAAAATATCATAAAACAATGAACTATTTAACAGATAAAATTCTACGCGGAACACATCGACTTTACGTTAACCATTATGGCTCATACCTAAAACCGATTGACAGCATAATGGATCCTGAGAAGGCGTCCAACATTATATATCAACAACTAAAATCAGATTCACCTTCAATGGTTGCTCGATATGGAAGTACAGAAATATTATGCGTAAATAACTATTTAGGGATAAAAAAATATAAGCATAACATTATAGATTATATCACAGATAAAATACCCCAATTTTGGTGGAATCAGATTGGCATATACAACATGCAACATCTTTCTGGTTTTTTTCCACTTACAGAACTAAATTTAGAAAGATTTGGAGAATTAATGATCGAAGATTCAAAACATGTTGACATATTAGGTTCATGGCGTATAGAAGAACGTAGACTTATTGATATAAACAAAGTAAAGACTATACAATTACTACTTTTAGAACCATACCATGCAAAACATCCATGGTCAAGAGTTCTTAAGGGGAAAAAGGTATTAGTCATACACCCTTTTGCTGAAACAATACAACATCAATATGAACAAAAAAGAACATTATTATTCAAAAATCCAGATGTACTACCTGAATTTCAACTAGAAACAATTAAGGCTGTTCAAAGTCTTGGCGGGCAAAGTCCTTTCAATACCTGGTTCGATGCATTAGAATATATGAAAGATGAAATTGATAAACGAGATTATGACATTGCACTCATTGGATGTGGAGCATACGGATTCCCCTTAGCTGCTCATGTAAAACGGACAGGAAAAAAAGCAGTACACTTAGGTGGAGCTTTACAATTACTATTTGGAATCAAAGGAAAACGTTGGATCAACCCTTATTATGGTAAGGTATTCCTTCCATTCTTAAAGGAAAACTATTACAACAATTTAATGAATGAATTTTGGGTTTATCCATCAGAATCAGAGCGACCTTCGAATGCGGCTAATGTAGAAGGGGCATGCTATTGGTAAATTAAATTACAATATACTTTATTTTATAATATGTCATCAAAGATTAAAGTATTATATATTACAAAATATAATCAAAAAGAAATCTTAGAAAAACCTGATAATTTTACATATTACATTAAAAGCATAATGAATAGCAATTTAATAGATGTGTACTTGCTAAATCCATTATCTTTACAAAAAGGCAATAGCATTCAGGTTCTAATCGCCTTAGTAAAAACAATAAAAGATATCAATCCTGATATTCTGTATCTAGGCGCCCTGCAAGGTCTCGGCAAGTTGGTAGTTTTAAAACGAATCGGAATCCTAAAATGTAAAATAGTTGCATGGAAATATACTTACTGTAAAGAATATTCCAACCCTATTAAAAATTGGTTTATCAAGTTCTTTTATTGGAAAGGAATAGACAGAATTTACATGATGTTTGATAACCATACACGGCATGCACTGAGTCATAATATTGTAAAAGATTGCCAAATAACAACACTGAGCAGAGGAACAGAAGTCGAATGGTATCAAAAATATCTTATTCCCCAAAAAGACAATTTTCTGGTAATGGCTACAGGAAAGGATAGCAGAGATTACCAAACACTCAGTGAAGCCTGCGAGCAAACTCAGACAAACTGCCATATCATTACCCGCCGCCACGAAAGCAATATAAAAGCAGCGGAAAAGTTCAAAAACAGTCAATACATAAAATTCACATTTATGGAAGACCTGCATATAAACAATGAATATGAGTACATTATGCAACAACAAGGTCAAGCATCCATATTGGCTATTCCTTGTGAGAGAAGAAAATATGGAGTAGGCTACACCAATATAATAGAAGCATTGCCCTACTACATTCCAATCCTAATGACACATAACCCCGATATACACATAGATTTAGAAAAAGAATGCATCGGCTATTTAATAGAACCTTACGATGTCGAAGCATGGAAAGAAAAAATCATTTACCTAAAGCAACATCCGGAAGTCATAGAAACAATGAGCAAACATGCTAAAAAGTTGACAGAAGGAGAATATAATGCACGAACCACCGCTTCCTATATAATGAATGACTTTATCCGAATCACCCAATAATGCAAGTATGAGCTTCAAAACATGCCGCCAATTAATACACGAAGATTTCCGTAAGGTGCTGACACAACAGCCACATGGAAAAATATCCGAATACTTATATATCCTAAGATATTTAATTACCAACAATTCATTCAAATTTTGTTTTTGGTTCAGATTGGGCAGCTGGTCAAAAGGAAAGAAAAGAGTACTACCTATCTATATCCTTTCATGGATGATGCATCGGCATTACATGTTTAAATTTGGAATTCAGATGCCATTAGGTACCCCCGTAAAAGGAGGATTAAGCTTTAATCATTTTTCATGTATCATTATTAATGGAGCAACCCAAATAGGACATAATTGTACCTGTCTCTTATACACA
>ERZ1504275.715-NODE-715-length-9752-cov-2.996494_pt1 | contig 9752 bp, 8 predicted proteins | sample MGYA00571873_ERZ1504275 | MGnify/ENA primary metagenome ERZ1504275 (study PRJEB39906, sample SAMEA3182102) | gut metagenome | biome: human; feature: gut; material: Stool; isolation source: human stools | place: Canada | collected 2013-02-18 ...
GCATAGTCCAGCCGGATGATCCGGTGGATGTGGAAACGGCTTTTACCGTAATCCCAGGGGCAGAGACCATGCTTCCACAATAGGCGCCCACTGAGATATTCCACGGTGAAGATCATAGCCATATAGAACAGCCCGCGCCCGGGACGACTGATATGCAGGTGCTCAAAAAGCCGTTTGAGGGGTGCAAGCAGGCAGGCGGAGCCGTAGATAGGGAACATCCACAGGGAAGTATTACCGGTAAGACGCAGATCCCTGCGCCGAAGGGAGTGCAGCGCTGTGAACAGGATCTCCATGCACCAGCCGCACAGCCCGCACAGGAGAAAGCTCCTGCCGAAGGTTTTAAAAGAGTTTGCGATGGATTTTGTCATTTTCATGGACATAGTATATGAAATTTTCAGTGTATGATACGGGAGAGATTGCTATGAACTATCAGGAAGCAATGGAATATATGGAAAAAGTGGGAACTTACGGCATTGTTCCGGGGCTGGACAGCATCAGAGAGCTGTGCAGAAGGCTGGGAGATCCGCAGAACGACCTGAAATTCGTACATATTGCGGGAACCAACGGAAAAGGTTCCACACTTGCCTATATTTCCAATATCTTACAGGCTGCCGGATACCGTGTGGGAAAATATATATCACCTGTTATTATTGAATATTGTGAAAAAATCCAGATCGGAAAGCAGAAGATCACGCATAAGGATCTGTGTGAAGGACTGGAGATCATAAAAAAGCATTGTGATGCTATGGTAAGTGACGGCTTCCATCATCCCACGCCTTTTGAGATCGAGACGGCGCTGGCTTTTTGGTATTTCCGGGAGAAACAGTGCGATATCGTCGTGCTGGAGACCGGCATGGGCGGCAGGGAGGATGCTACAAATCTGATCACGACCACGCAGGTGGCGGTACTGGCATCCATCGGTATGGATCATATGAAATTCTTAGGGAACAGTCTGGAGGAGATCGCAGCACACAAGACAGGAATTTGTAAGCCGGGATGTCAGGTGGTCTCCATGCGGCAAAAGGAAGCGGCACAAAAGGTTGTGGAGCAGACGGCGGCAGAGCTTGGCTGCATGCTGACCATCGCAGATGTGGCAAATGCAAAGCATGTGAAATATGGACTGAAAAGGCAGACCTTCGATTATGGAAATTATAAAAAGCTGGAGATCACCCTTGCGGGGAAATTCCAGGTAGCAAATGCTGTGTTGGCGGTAGAAGCGGTGCAGGCTCTGGGGAAATGCGGTTATGAGATCAAAGAGAGCGCTGTCCGGAAGGGCCTGCAGGAGACGACCTGGATCGGGCGGCTGCAAATACTGGAAGAACACCCGTTATTTATAGTGGACGGCGCACATAACGAGGATGCAGCCGCAAAACTTGCGGATTCCATAGAATTCTATTTTACAAACAAAAGAATTATCTATATAATGGGAATGTTAAAGGACAAGGAAGTGGACCGCGTGATCGCGCTGACGGAGAAGTATGCGGATCAGATTCTCACGGTGACACCTCCGGACAATCCCAGAGCCATGCATGCTTATGATCTGGCAACGGAGGTGGCAAAGGTACACCCCAATGTGACGGCGGTGGACAGCCTGGAAGAGGCAGTGGAGCTTAGTCACCTGCTGGCAGGACGGGATGATGTGATATTGTGCTTCGGCTCTCTCTCTTATCTGGGAAGAATCCTGAAGCTCATGGAGAAGAGACAGACAGCAGGGAATAAACGGAAAGGGAAGCGGTGAAAATGGTAGATCAGAAGAAAGTACAGGAAGCAATAAAGCTTTTACTGGAAGGAATCGGGGAAGATACCGATAGAGAAGGACTGAAGGAGACACCGGAGCGGATCGGCAGGATGTATGAAGAGATCTGCGGCGGTATGGATCAGGATGCGGGAGAGCATCTGTCGAAGGTCTTCTCTGTAGACAATAACGAGATGGTACTGGAGAAGGATATTACCTTCTATTCTATGTGCGAGCATCATCTGATGCCTTTTTACGGCAGAGCTCATGTCGCGTATATCCCCAATGGCAAGGTTGTGGGTCTGAGTAAGCTTGCCAGGACTGTGGAGGTATATGCCAGAAGATTACAGATCCAGGAGCGGATGACGGCGCAGATCGCTGATGATATCATGAAATATCTGGCGCCTCAGGGAGTTATGGTAATGTTGGAAGCAGAGCATATGTGCATGACCATGCGCGGAATCAAAAAGCCCGGCAGCCAGACCGTTACCATGGTGACAAGGGGAGTCTTTGCGGAGAATAAGGAATTGCAGGACAGATTTTTACAGCTGGTGAACCGGTAGACATTATGGATGCGGACGAAAGCTGCAAAGAGACCGGGACGGAATGGTGAGACTTTGATGGATAGAATTGATAAAATATTAAATCATGATTTGTTTTTATACCATTTAGGACAAAATAATGCGGCAGAAGCAGACAGACGCTTCTGCTGTCATGGTATGGCGCATTTTCTGGATGTGGCCCGGATCGGGACGATCATAGCTCTGGAGGAAGGACTGAAACTGGACTGGGAGTGGATCTATGCGGCGGCATTGCTCCATGATACGAGAACGGCACGCCTCATGAGCAGGCCAGTGTCCGGATCGCACCGGAGATCCTTAAGGACTGTGGATTTGACGATAAAGAAACGGATGTTATTGTAACTGCAATCTCACGGCACAGAGATCCCGAGGCCGCGAAAGAGAAGAACCTAAACGGCGTTCTTTACCGGGCGGACAAGGCAAGCCGTGCCTGCTTCGCCTGCGATGCGGAGAAGGATTGCAACTGGAAAGACGGCAAGAAGAACCTGACGATCAGGTACTGAGTGCAACAGGCTGAACCGAGAAATTCGCAAAGCTGTACCCGGTAGGGGAACATATCCGGACAAAAAATAATACAAACATGAGGGAGAAAACAAATGAAGATTGGCAACAGAGAGTTTCAGACCAAAGGACATACTTATGTAATGGGGATCCTGAATGTGACCCCGGATTCTTTTTCCGACGGAGGAAAGTGGAATGACAGAGACCGGGCATTGAAGCATGTGGAAGAAATGATCGCTGAGGGGATGGATATTGTGGATATCGGCGGAGAATCCACCAGACTGGGTTATACCCTGTTATCCGATGAAGAGGAGATTGCCAGAGTCGTACCCATGATCGAGGCGGTGAAGGCAAATTTTGACATTCCCATTTCCCTGGACACCTACAAAAGCGGTGTGGCAGAGGCGGGAATCCTTGCAGGAGCGGACCTCATCAACGATATCTGGGGACTGAAATATGATAACCGTATGGCAGAGGTCATTGCGAAGAGCGGTCTGCCCTGCTGTCTGATGCATAACCGTAAGGAAGCGGATTATAGGGATTTCATGCAGGATGTGGCAGCGGATCTGGCGGACACGATCCATTTGGCGGAAGCGGCAGGCATCGCGGATGAGAAGATCATCTTAGACCCCGGGGTGGGCTTGGGCTTCGGCAAGACCTATGAGAACAATCTGGAGATCATCAACTGTCTGGAAGAACTGAATATGTTCGGTTATCCGTTGCTTTTAGGATGCAGCCGCAAATCCGTGATCGGACTGACACTGGATCTGCCGGTGACAGAGAGAGTAGAGGGGACGCTTGTGACCACCATGTTCGGTGTGCAGAAGGGATGCATGTTCGTCCGTGTGCATGATGTGAAGGAAAATGTCCGCACCATTAAAATGTGTGAAGCCATTTTAAACAGCAGCAACTGATATTTTGCGAAGAAGCGTTGGGAAAGGCGGAGTCGGCAAATGAAAAAAGGCACTTATGAGGACCAGATCCGTATCGAAGAATTGGAAGTATACGCGCATCACGGCGTATATCCGGAAGAAAATGAAAAAGGACAGCATTTTTATGTGAATGCCACGTTATATACGAATACCCATCCGGCAGGACTGGCGGATGACTTAAGTCTCTCCACCAATTACGGAGAGGTCTGTCAGTTTATCACGGAGTTCATGCAGCAGCATACTTTTCAACTGATCGAAACGGTGGCGGAGCGGACTGCTTACGAAGTATTACAGCATTTTCCGCTGGTACAGGGACTGGATCTGGAGATCCGTAAGCCCGAGGCTCCGATCCCATTACCCTTTGGCAGTGTATCTGTGGCGATTCACAGGGAATGGCATGAAGCCTATATTGCCGTGGGTTCCAATATGGGAGACAGCAGAGAGCATATCGCGCAGGCTTTGGGACAGCTTCAGAAGAACAAAGACATCAGAGTGGAAAAGGTGTCGGAGCTGTTGGAGACACTACCTTATGGCGTCGTAGAGCAGGATAATTTCGTAAATGGAATGTTTGAGATCCGGACGCTGCTTGCACCGGAAGAATTATTACAGGAGCTGCACCGTATTGAGCAGATGGAAGGAAGAGAACGTAAGCTTCACTGGGGCCCCCGGACACTGGATCTGGATATTATCTTCTATGATGATCTGGTGTATGCTTCCGAGGATCTGGTGATTCCGCATATAGATATGGAGAATCGTTATTTTGTACTGAAGCCTTTGAGTGAGCTGGCACCGAATTTCCGTCATCCCATTACGCACAAGACCGTAACACAGATGTTGTCGGAGCTCCCTGTGGATCTTACGGAAGGAAACGAAGCGTAAAACGGGCACAGAGACCGATGAACAGACCGGTCACCAGACCGCTTAACAGTAAAAACGGCAGATAGACCAGCACAGCGGGAACAGAAGTCAGTAAAAACGCAACACCGATCTGCCCAAGATTATGAAAAACAGCTCCGGTCATACTTGCAAGGAACAGATAATGTCCATGCAACAGCCGTTGCACAAATACCATTGCCAGAAGGCACAGGAGACCGCCGGAGAGACTGTACAGGAGACTGATGACCTGACCGAAGAACAGGGTCGCTAAAAGAATCCGCACCAGAAGCACGAAAAAAGCATCTTTTGCGGAATATTTCCATAGAACAACAAGTGTTATTATATTGGCAAGCCCCAGCTTAATGCCGGGGATCGGAACAATGGGGGGCAGAGCGCTTTCCACGGCATACAGCGCCAGCGCAATGGCAGAGAGCAGGGAAAGCGTCGTCAGTTTTCTGGTAGTTACAGGTGGTTTCATAAAAATCTCCGTGTTTTCGTAATTCGTAAGATCTGCGGTGTTTTAGGGCCGTGGGCTTTAATACCGTGGAGGTTTGGCATCAGGGGGTTAGCACCGGATGATTTCGAGTTGTGGATTAGGGCATCGTGTGGTTAGAATCATGCAGGCAAAAACGATATCCCGTCAGTAGGTCACGCCGTCCGGAACCGGTGCAGTGTCATCCGGAACGGAAACCTCTTCTCTGACCCGGATCACCAGCCGATTGGGCAGACAGGTGATGGGGAGCAGGGAGGTGCTGATAAATCCCTGATGCACGCAGATCTGATCCGGACAGGACGCAGAGACGATGGCAATGCTGCCCGGACGAACACAGACGGTATTCGTGGCACCGGCATTCCCGGAGACCTCAAAGGTATATTCGGCGGTCACCGTATCCAGACGGATGGTCTGCAATAATTCGCCGTTCTGATAGAGATCGGCATAGAGAGCCTGACCGTTTTCTACGGAACTGTGCGAGACTACATAGATCCGCACTACGCAAAGGACAGCTATTACAAGCAGAGCGGTGGTAAGGAGAACTGCTTTTTTTCGATCATTCATGGAAAGATTCATAGGAATAAGGAACTCCTTTCTGATGAGAACAGTATAGCAAAAGGAATGAAAAAAATGAAGAAGTATTTGAAAACGCCCCGGGTGTTGCGGCGGGCAACGTTACTGGCAATGCTCCCGGTGTTTTTTCTGGCGGGATGCGGGCAGAAAACGGAATGCGAAAAAAGCATAGATACCGCCATGGGAACCGTGATCTCCCAGACCGTTTATGTTACCGGAAATTCCGCAACCACAACAAATAGTGAAATAAATGAGAAAATAACAGATGTTCTTTTACAAAAACTAAGCGATCTGGAACAAAAAGAACTTTCCTGGAGACTGGAAAGTGCGGAAGTGGCGCGGATCAATGCAGCCGCTGGAGAAGGGCAGACCTCCGTATCTCCTGCGATGGCTGAGTGGCTGGGAAGATGCCGGCAGATCTCAGAGGAGAGTGCCGGGGCCTTTGATGTCAGTATCGGCCGGCTCAGCCGTCTGTGGGACATTGATACCTGGGCGGCTGCCGGAAATTCCGGGGATTATGAACTGCCGAGGCAGGAAGAGATCGCGGAGGCTTCCGTGGGCGGCAGCATCCTGACTTACGGAAGCAAGCCGGAGGGCGGAGCCTGGCAGATCGCAGTGACAGATCCGCTGGATCCTTCGGAAAGTGTAGGCGTGCTGACACTGGACGGAGGGCACTGTGTATCCACATCGGGAGATTATGAACGCTATGTGGAAGTGGATGGTGTCAGATATCATCACATACTGGATCCACGGACCGGATCACCGGCCCACAGTGATGTGGCGGGGGTCACCATCGTGACGAAGGACGGATTCTTAAGTGATGCCCTGTCTACGGCCTGCTTTGTACTGGGACAGGAGGAAGGCCAGCAACTTCTGGAAAAGTATGATGCGGAAGGATTGTTCATCGACCATGAGGGAACGATCACCATGACAGAGGGCATGCGGCAATATTTTCATTTGTCGAATTCGCAGAAATAGTGTATAGTAAATATAGTTAACCGTGGATAACAGTCAGTGCAGAAAACCTCTGTTGAGAGAGGGATCACAGAGTAAATAATGGAGAAATAAAATGGAAGAGAAGAACAGTTATCTTTCCGCAGATCCGGAAACCATCCGGCAGATCGATGAGAAGATGCCGCCGGAGGAGGAGTTACAGGATCTGGCAGAATTTTTTAAAGTATTTGGAGATGCTACAAGACTGAAGATCTTGTCGGTGCTGCTGTGCTCCGAAATGTGTGTGTATGACATAGCCACGCTGCTTGGTATGTCACAGTCTGCCATTTCCCATCAGTTACGGGTATTGAAGCAGATGGATCTTGTGAAGAATCGCAGAGACGGCAAGACGATCTTTTATGCACTGGCGGATGACCATATCATCACGATTCTGAATCAGGGCCTGAACCATATCGAGGAAGGTTAAAATCAATTTGCAACGGGAACGAAAAATAAGAGCCGCAGGCGGAATGTCTGCGGCTCTTGCTATGTTAGTATTCTGTAACTATTCAGAGCAGTATTCGCAAAATCGCATCTTCGATGCTTTTTTTTGCTCATACAAGCTGCTTCGCCAAAGAAATATGAGCGGATGCTCTTACAAATGCAAGCATTCGACGAACATCCGCTGATATTTCATGGCTCTGAATCGTTACATTATTTTTTCATAGCATCCAGCGCGGCCTGTCTGGCTGCGTCAAATCCGCTGTAGCTCTGACTGCCTAATGGAGAGTGATACCAGGAAGAGTCATCTCCGAACATCTGGAAATAGACATACTGGGATGTCATATTGATGGCAGTATAATTGCCTTCGGCAATGACCCAGGAGTCGCTTCCGTCATCCCGCATGCATTTCAGGCAGGCTTCTTCGCCGTTCACCTGATAGTACACATAACCGTAACCCACATTGAAGCAGTCGATCCGTTCGTTGGTCAGGACTTCGATCTCATTCCGGGACAGGGAGTAACGACACAGGCGGTAATCATTTTCCACATCCATATAGTAGACATAATCTCCCTGTACGATGGGATACCACAGATTGCCGTCCCATACGGTGGAAACTCCGTCCGTTGCGGTATTCATGGCATAGAGATAGTGGTTGTCCTGCGTACCGTTGTAATAAATGGTGCCGTTTACGGCGCTGGCGGGATTGATCTCGAAGTTGGCAAGTTCCGTCTTGTCAGACTTGTCGATCTTCATACGGTAAAATAAAGGCCCGTTATCATCCACGGTCATAATATAGAGGTTGCTTCCCACCAGCTGGGCGGTGGAAATGGGATCTCTGGTAAGTCCTGTGACGTCGCTGCCGTTTAGCTTACAGCGGTTGAAGGAACGCACAGTTCGCAGAGCACCGATCCCGGCATCCCCGGAAGCTCCGGTCTGATAATAGTAGAGGAATTTACCGCCAGCCAGGATATTTTGTACGGAGGCATTTCCAAGTTTTTTGATATTCTGCTCCGAAGGATCCATGGAGTACAGGGTGTCGCTGTCATAGACATTGGCAAAATACACTTTTCCATCATACTCGCAGAAGTAGCCGGAATTGTTCAGATTTCCGGCGGTGTTCCCCACGGTCTCCGGGGGATTGTCAGGGATCCGGTCTCCCACGATGGCAAATGCACCGATGATGATCACGAACAGAAGAAAAGGAATCAGAATCAATAAGGCTTTTTTATCTTTCATAAGCAATCCCTCTTTATGTAAAATGAAATGTAAAGTTTTTGTAATATCTAATATTATACCTCGGTTCTTGCTTGCTAACAAGAAAAAAGTGAGATAGAATGTAACTATTCAGAGCCAAAGGGCGAAGTAACCACTATGAGCAAATAACATGCAAGCATGTTATTCAGAAAAGCCTCGCAGAGGCGGTTTTGCGAATGTGGTTCTGAATAGTTACATTTGGAGTCAGCGGATTCCGAATGTTTGAGAATTGCGGGAGCTGCTTTGCAGCGGAGCAATTCGTGGATATCAGTTAAGTTAAGGAGAACAGCATGGATTTATCACAGTTAAGACAACAGATCGACACCATTGACCGGCAGATCGTGGATCTCTATGAGAAGCGCATGGATGTCAGCAGACAGGTGGCGGAATATAAAATAGAGACCGGCAAAAAAGTATTTGACAAACAGAGAGAGCAGGAGAAGATCGCCGGAGTCAAGGCGCTGACCCATAATGATTTCAACAGCCACGGCGTGGAGGAACTGTTTGAACAGATCATGTCCATGAGCAGAAAGCTCCAGTACCAGCTGCTGGCAGCCCATGGCAGTGAAGGCAGACTCCCCTTCATCGGTGTGGATGAACTGGAGACCGAGTGTGCCAGAGTGGTCTATCAGGGTGCGGAAGGTTCCTATTCCCAGGCAGCCATGCGGAAATTTTTTGGCGAGAATGTCAATGCATTCCATGTGGAATCCTTCCGGGATGCCATGAGTGCCATTGATGAAGGCAGTGCGGATTTTGCCGTACTTCCCATTGAAAATTCCACGGCGGGCATTGTCAATGAAATCTACGATCTGCTGGTGGAATTCGAAAACTACATCGTGGGAGAGCAGGTGATCCCCATCGAACACTGCCTGCTGGCACTGCCCGGCACGAAGATGGAAGAGATCAAAAGAGTCTATTCCCATCCCCAGTCCCTGATGCAGAGCACCAGATACCTCTCCGAGCATGACTGGCAGCAGATCAGCATGCAGAACAACGCTTTCGCAGCACTGAAGGTGGCAAAGGACAAGGATCAGACCCAGGCGGCCATCGCCAGTGAATATGCGGGCCAGACCTACGGACTGGAGATTCTGGAAAAAGGGATCAACGATTCCGACAGCAACTCCACCCGTTTCATCATTGTGACGAACCAGAAGATCTTCCGCAAAAATGCCAACAAGATCAGCCTGTGTCTGGAAATCCCCCATGAGAGCGGATCCCTGTACCACATTCTGTCCCATTTTATCTACAACAATCTGAACATGACCAAGATCGAGAGCCGCCCGATCCCCGAGAGGAACTGGGAGTACCGCTTCTTTATTGATTTCGAAGGCAATCTTGCGGACAGCGCGGTGAAAAACGCACTGCGGGGA
>ERZ1504275.729-NODE-729-length-9636-cov-8.622899_pt1 | contig 9636 bp, 10 predicted proteins | sample MGYA00571873_ERZ1504275 | MGnify/ENA primary metagenome ERZ1504275 (study PRJEB39906, sample SAMEA3182102) | gut metagenome | biome: human; feature: gut; material: Stool; isolation source: human stools | place: Canada | collected 2013-02-18 ...
TCCCTTAAAAGCGGTATTCCTTCACAGCATCAAAACAAGGGCACGGCTTCACGGGATTCAAGTCATGATGTCCCACTATCAACGCTTTGGGGAACAGGAGGCGCAGCTCGCGCAGCAGTGCCAGCATACTTCCCTTCTGCATCAGAGTACGCGTATCGGCAGATGTGCAGTCCGCCGAGAGTCCTCCCTCATAGCAGATGCCGATAGAATGCCGGTTATGGTTCTTGCAATGCGCTCCCACCTTTTCCAGAGGTCGTCCGCGGTGAATCTCTCCGTCACGGGTGATATAGAAATGATATCCTATGTCCGTGAAGCCCCGGTGGCGGATGTGGTCCCGGCGGCAAGTCTCAAAATCCAGCCTCCGCCCCTCAGGGGTGGCGGAGCAGTGGATAATAATCAGGGTAATGGTTCTCATGATCATCAGATACAGGCGTTCAGGCCGAGTGCGCCGGCAACGGCGGTGGCTACGGTGATAATTACTTTCAGAATCAGTGTCCAGGTGTTTTTCTTTGTTTTTGAACTCATTGGAATTTTGTTTTAGAGGTTGATAATAAATGAATTGTAATGGAAGCCAAGGGCTGAATGTACCCCAACGAAAACGGCTTGTCACAGGGGCACATTCAGCCCTTTAGCGTCGTGCCTTTAGCGTCGTGCCTTTAGCGTCGTGCCTTTAGCGTCGTACCTTGCTTCCGTCATACAGGAGTTCCGTCAGGCCTGTCCTCCGTTTTCCGGCTCCTTCGCCTCTCCGGTAAGATCCACACTGGTCTTTCCGGCTTTCAGCGCCTTCACCACCAGTCGGGCCGCTTTGCGCGTGGCCACCAGGTTGAACACGGCTTCCTCCTGCAAGTTCTGGAAACGTGTTCCGGCACTCCAGTTCACATTCAGCTTTCTGACGTGGATGGCAGGGTTGTAGTCGGCAGCGCTTTCCGCTCCTATACTGTTGATGCTGATGGAGAAATCCCCCAAGTCGCCCAGCTGTATCTTCTGTCCTCCCAGAAGCTGTTCCCTCATGCAGTCCACCGCCATGGTGAGGATGGCCACGATGTCCGCGCGCTTGTACACACAGCCGTGGCTGGCGATGTGCTCGGCAAAGCGGTTGATGTCCATCACTTCCGAATACTGTGCACTGGCGTAAGCCTTCTTGGCGGCATCCGAGTCCATCGGATTGCTACGCATAACGATACTGTAATTTACCATAATCTGTTAAAGTTAAAAGTTGATAATTGAGAATTAAGAAACACTGTTGCCGGGGAATGAAGCCAGTCTGCCGTCAGTCACTGTCCATTAACCGTCAGCCACTGGTTTCCGACTGCTGAAAGAACCCTATCTTTCACGTGTAAGATCCTATATCTTACAGCTGTAAGATTATAGATCTTTCGCCTTCATCGTCCCGACATTACAAAGATACGATGTGCGGATTCCGGAAAGTTGATTCCGGTGGGTTGTAGTTGATAACAGTTGATTCTAGTTGATTATTGTTGGAAAAACATTCTTTCTTCTCGTCCGTTTTTCGTACTTTTATGGAAGTAAATAAAAAGTATGGAATGTATGGAGAATTTTGAGATACGCACGTATGGCCGCACCGAACTGGCCCTGTGTTATTTCCCGGATTTGAATCCGCAGGTGGCTTACCGTAAGTTGCAGTATTGGATTGACTATTATCCTCACCTCAGGGAGAAACTGGAGAAGATGGGCAGTGGCTTGAGCTGCCGTACCTATATGCCGGCTCAGGTACAGCTGATTGTGGGGGCGATAGGGGAGCCTTGAAAGGGGATTGTGATGGAGTGCGGCCAGATAAAAAGAATGGCTTCCCCGATTGCGTAATCGATATGGCAAGTGAACGACCGGCTCCTGTTGACAGTCGCATTGAAAGATTGGCAAGGTTGATATATGTGAATGAAAATGACACGAATGACGCCAATCAGAGATATAGACCCAATTTGCGCCATTCGTGTCATTCACATTCTGGATAAAGAACGGAATAGAACCTCTATTCCCGTATTTCTCCCTTATGCACCAGCATTTTCACCAGTGTCCGTTTGGAACTGTGCGTGTCCGAAACCCATAGCACAGAGTCGTTTTGCGCATAGATGCGGGCAGGCTGGGAAAAAGCATATCCTTTTACAGTTTTTATTTTCTTGCTCCATTCGTTGGACTGGCGTTCGTATATGTTGATGGCATCATTGTCACCGGTAGCATACCAGCGGTCGCCGCACAACGCCAGTGTCTTGGGCTTGAAGCCGGGCGACAGGGAAAGGTCGTCCAGATCGATGGAAGCGTTGTTTGCCATATCATCGTTGACCAGTGCCGGATCGAGCACCCGTATTTTCTTCCCTTCATAATCCGTGAGCAGCAGATGCCCTTCCGCATCGGGCTGCATGGAATGGCTGGCAAAGCCGTTGTTGCCCGGACTGCCGTTGCCGGATGCCCGGCGGTAGCGGTTCACCTTCTGGTAATTTTCCGGGGTGGCATCCTCCTCTTTGTAAATGCTGACCATTCCGTTCTTGTCGCGTGCGAAAATCAGCCCGTCCTTTACCGTCATGGCCTGTGCCTGGAATACGGGGCCGCTCCATTGCCCGTTGCCTATGCAGGTGAGGTAGGACAGTTCCGGCAACCGGAATACATGGATGCGCGACTGGCGTTCGGCCACATACAGCCGGTTGCCCGACGGCACGATGGCTTCTATCTGACTTCCGAAACTCTTCTCCCCGCCGTCGTGCTGCCAGCTCTGCAAGGTTCCCAGCCGTTCACCTTTCTTTATACTGAACAGCAACAGGCTGCTGCCTGCCTTTCCGATGTTTGCGATGAAAAGGGTATCCCCCAGATGAGCGACGGTATAAGGGGTGAAATCCTCGGCCGTTTCCATACCCAGGGTTTCCGCATCAATCAGCTGCGCCGCCTCATACGAGTAATACCAGTAACTGTTATAATCCCCGTTTCCTTCTCCTTCCCCGTTTCCTCCGCCGGGAGCGGAGGGGTAGCCGCAGATTTCATCCAGGGTGACTTTGCTGCATTGTGCCGTCAGGACTCCGGACAGCACAATCAGGATATAAGCGTATATTTTCATGTTGTTCTTACTATATTATATAGGTATACATTTATTTCAGCTCACTCATGGGGATGGCGTAAACGCATGTCCCGTTTTTCACGCGGTCGGTGATGAACAGCGTGTGGCGGCGGATGCAGAATTTCTCAGGTGCTTGCAGGGTGATGCCGCCGATGGTGGTATGGTCCTTCATGATCTCTCCCGTCCGGGGATTGACCTCACAGAACTTTTCTGTGCCGTTAGAACTTACAAACAGCCTTCCTTCGTAGAAATCCAAGTCGTAGGGTACATTTTTATAAGCCAGTTGCCCGGTGCGTTTGGGTGAAACTCCTTCCCGTATCCCGTCGGGGGCGAACAGGTCTATGCGTTTGGCGGGATGGCTGGAGTAGAGCAGGCCGGTCTGTTCGTCCACCGCCATGCCGTAAGTGCCGTTTGTCTCGCCCAGATGTTCGGAACGTACATAAATACGCGGAGTCACTCCGGACTGTATAGCCTGCTCTTCTACAAAGTTGACGTAGCGTTTGTCGTGTATCATGACCAGCCCTTTGTAGAGCAGCACATCGAAGGCATGTACGGTCTGCGTGGGCCCCGTTCCCCAGCTTCCATTGCCTATGCAGGTAAGGAACTGATGGCTCTTCGCATCAAAAATCTCGGTACGGCTTCCTTCGTGGGTGACATAAATCTTGTCGTGGGCACGGGTGACACCGTTCGGGCGGCCGCCGAATTTCCCGGTAGCTTCTCCGTGTTTCCATTCCTTGATGCTTCCCAAGTGCTTCTTGCCGCCGCCGGCAAGGCCGAACACCTCTACGCTGTACTGGTTGTCCGCATCGTTCACGGCATACAGGGTATCTCCGTACACATATACATCCTTGGGGCGGAAGGTGGTTCCCGTAGCGCCGGGCAAGTCGGTATAATCCAGCTTGAACGCCACCGGCTCCCCGTCGTTTCCTCCCCGGTCGGTCTCTCCGCGCAGGGGAGACAGGCCACCGTCCAGCGCATCGAGTTCCGGGTCTTCGATAATGTGTTTCGAAGCCACGTATATATCATCAAAATAACGGTTCCTGCTCCAGCGGGTGTGCAGGAAGCGGCGGGAATAGACGGGCAGCTCCTTGTCCAGCGACAGCGCTACATATACGTTGTTGCACAGAGTGATCCACCCCGGTCCCGTCTGTTCGTAAGTCATGTTTCCCGCATGGCCGTAGCCCACACAGTGGGCAAACTCGTGGAATATGGTTTCGGTGATGCTTTTGTCATCGGCATAGTGTTCCAGATAACACACTTCATGCATGCCGAAGGTGGTTCCTCCGCCCAGTCCCATCACGCCGGTGGTATAGCCGAAGGTCAGTCCGCGGTGGTTGAGCACGTTGGCCAGCAGGGCGGTCTTGTCTATTTCCGCCTTGTCATTGTTGCTGTGCAGCGGGCCGAACTCGTACAGGGCGGTCTTGAACCGTTCCGACGAGAACATATACGCCATGTTCAGCGCGATGGCCACCGCCTCACGCGTGTGCGAAGCCTTCATCTTGTACTTCCAGCTGTCCTGGGTGTCACTGTATCTGCCGAAGGCGATGTACCATTTGCACCGGATGGATTGCAGCCTTGCCCAGTACGGGTCGTCACACTCTACGGTGAAGGTCAGGTTTTCTTCCGTGAGGTAGGGGTTTGCCATGATCCGTATTTTCTTTCCGCTGCGGGTATAGGCGGTCAGGTCCTTGGTGGCGAACGGTATGTGTACCCGGAGTTGCTGGAAAGGCATGATCTTTTCCAGCGACATGAACTTGAATTCTTCCTCGTAACCGTCTATCCTGGCCCAGAAAGTCACGTTTTTCAAGGCTCTGGGACTATAGAAACGGAGTTGGAAACAGTGCTCGTCGTCCATTCCGAACTGAAGAGGCCGGCTGACGTAGAAGCTGCGCTGGCCGGAGTCGAAATAAACATCCTGGGATTCATTGTCATTCAGCAGGTAATACGTGTTGTCCGGGTTATAATCCGTTTCGGCCAGCCGGACGGGCAATTCGTTGTTTGCCACGTTTCCTTCTCCGGAAACCGGAAGTTCGTCCTCTTTGCAGCTGCCCAGCAGTAAAAGCATACCTGCTAAAATCAACAGGCTGGTGGAAAAAAGTTTTTTCATCGTCTGTCTTTATTAGAATTACATTTAAATTTGAAATAATCACTCTTTTGGAAAAGGGTTGCAAAAATAATTGTTTTGGATCAGACGGACAAAGAACCTGTATTTCATTTTGTATGAGTCCCTGTTTTTTATGTTCTTTTGTTTTTCTGCCTCAAAAAAAATAAATCCTATATTGTTGCCCTGGGCTTTGTTCATAGGAAAATATGCTGTATTTTTGTTATCCGAAATAAAGATGAAGATATGGCACAACCTTTAGCAGAACGTTTGCGTCCGAAGACATTGGACGATTATATAGGTCAGAAACACCTGGTGGGGCCGGGGGCTATCTTGCGCAAGATGATCGACGCGGGACGCATCTCCTCCTTTATCCTCTGGGGGCCTCCGGGGGTGGGGAAGACCACGCTGGCGCAGATCATAGCCAACAAGCTGGAAACTCCTTTTTATACACTGAGCGCGGTCACCTCCGGTGTGAAGGATGTGCGCGATGTGATAGAGAAGGCGAGAAGCAACCGTTTTTTCTCTCAGGCCAGCCCCATCCTGTTCATTGATGAAATCCACCGGTTCAGCAAGTCCCAGCAGGATTCCCTGTTGGGGGCGGTGGAGACGGGAGTGGTGACCCTGATAGGCGCCACCACCGAGAATCCCTCGTTCGAGGTGATCCGGCCCTTGCTCTCCCGCTGCCAGCTGTATGTGCTGAAATCATTGGAGAAGGAGGATTTGCTGGAACTGCTGCATAATGCCATCGCAAAGGACGTGATACTGAAAGAAAAGAAGATAGAGCTGAAGGAGACGGATGCCATGCTCCGCTTTTCGGGAGGTGATGCCCGCAAGCTGCTGAACATACTGGAGCTGGTGGTGGAGGCGGATGCGGATGCCGGCCACGTGGTGATTACGGATGAGAAGGTGACCGAGCGTTTGCAGCAGAATCCGTTGGCGTATGACAAGGATGGAGAGATGCATTATGATATCATTTCCGCCTTTATCAAGTCCATCCGCGGAAGTGATCCGGACGGGGCGCTCTACTGGCTGGCGCGTATGGTGGAGGCCGGAGAGGACCCGGCTTTCATAGCCCGCAGACTGGTCATTTCGGCAGCCGAGGATATCGGTCTGGCCAATCCCAACGCATTGCTCCTGGCGAACGCCGCTTTTGATGCCGTGATGAAGATAGGATGGCCTGAGGGGCGTATCCCGCTGGCGGAAGCTACGGTGTATCTGGCCACCAGCCCCAAGAGCAACTCGGCATACGAGGGAATCAACAGTGCCCTGGAACTGGTGCGGCAGACGGGCAACCTGCCTGTTCCCTTGCATCTGCGCAACGCACCCACCAAGCTGATGAAACAGTTGGGCTATGGCAAGGATTACAAGTATGCACATGCCTATCAGGGCAATTTCGTGCAGCAGCAGTTCCTGCCGGACGAGGTGAAGGACAGCCGCATCTGGCATCCGCAGAACAATGCACAGGAAGCGAAGATAAAGGAACGGATGCAGAGCCTCTGGGGGGAACGGTTCAAGGAATGAAAATGAATTGCATTGATCCTGTGCTATAAAATTAAAAATTGGAACGCAAATGACATAAATCCAACCTTCCGGCCGGTTTATATCCATGCTGTGCAGCTGTTAATTTGCGTCATTCGCGTTCCAATCTAACCGAATAAATGAACAAAATATGAAATTTAACTTTTGAGCATATGAAAATAGTAGTTTTAGACGGTTACGGATTGAATCCCGGTGATTTGTCATGGGAGGAGATGCGGGCGTTGGGCGAGCTGACGGTGTACGACCGCACAGCCCCTGCCGAGTTATTGGAGCGTTCTGCCGGAGCGGAAGTGCTGATTACAAATAAAACGGTGATTACGGCGGAGGATATGGCCGCTCTGCCTGCCTTGAAATACATCGGCGTGCTGGCTACGGGATATAATATTGTGGACATCCAGGCTGCGAAAGCGCGGGGCATCATTGTCACCAACATACCTGCCTACAGCACCGCTTCCGTTGCCCAGATGGTCTTTGCGCATATACTGAACATCACCCAGCGTGTAGGCCATTATGCCTATGCCAACCGTCACGGGCGTTGGGCGAACAATCCCGACTTCTGCTACTGGGATACCGACCTGGTGGAACTGGACGGGAAGAAGCTGGGAATCATCGGCTTGGGAAACACCGGACAGGCGACGGCGCGCATCGCTGCCGCTTTCGGAATGCAGGTATGCGCCTATACTTCCAAGCCGCAGTCACAACTTCCCGGAGGAATCCGGAAAATGGAGCTGGATGAGCTGTTCCGCGAATGTGACGTGGTGAGCCTGCACTGCCCCCTTACACCCGATACCAAAGAGCTGGTCAATGCCGCCCGCCTGGCCCTTATGAAACCGACGGCCATTCTGATAAATACCGGCCGCGGTCCCTTGGTGAACGAGAAAGACCTGGCCGACGCACTGAACAAGGGTGTGATAGCGGCTGCCGGACTGGACGTGCTTTCTTCCGAGCCTCCCCAATATACCAACCCCCTGCTGACGGCGAAGAACTGCTTCATTACACCGCATATCGCCTGGGCCACGAAAGAAGCCCGTGTCCGGCTGATGCGGATTGCGGTGGGGAACTTGAAAGGATTCATCAAGGGTGAGATTGTAAACAATGTGGCGGAATGAGAACAAAGGAAAAAGACGGAAAGAAAAGAAGGAGGTAAGAAAAATGGAAGAAGACAAGAATACGTTGGATTTGCATACGGAAGTTAGGGAAGAGGACAGGGTGGCAAAGGCCGTTGCCTTGTTCAAGGAAGGATATAACTGCTCCCAGTCCGTAGTGACGGCTTTTGCCGATCTGTATGGTTTCACCCGTGAACAGTCCCTGCACATGTCCGCCTCTTTCGGCGGCGGCATAGGGCGGATGCGTGAGACCTGCGGTGCTGCTTGCGGCATGTTCCTGCTGGCCGGGCTGGAGAAGTGCGCCATCGAGGGGAAAGACCGTGAGAGCAAGGCGGCGAATTACGCTCTGGTGCAGGAACTGGCCGAAGAATTCAAGAAGCGGAACGGCGCCCTGCGGTGTGCCGATTTGCTGGGATTGTCCGGAAAAGAGCCGGTAGTATCCACACCGGAAGCAAGGACGGAACGGTATTACGCCAAGCGTCCTTGTGCAAGAATGGTGGAGGAAGCGGCCCGGATTTGGAGCGAACACCTCGAAAAACAAAAAAAATAGGTTGAAAAATCGCTTTTTCTTATAGAAATACAAACTTTTTCGATGCAAAAGTGTTGAATAACATAATTTTGTGTATCTTTGCAAGCGATAAGAAACACAAACATTCACATCGGAATGTGTGGGTGCGGTTAACGTTTAACTAAAAGCAAATTGAAAATGTTGAAAGAAAAAGCAGGTGCTTTGGCCGGACAAATCTGGGAAGCATTGAATGGAACTGAAGGTTTGACACAAAAACAAATCAAGAAAGCAACCAAACTGAAAGCTGACAAGGATTTCTTCCTGGGGCTGGGCTGGCTGCTGAGAGAAGATAAGGTCGTTACTTCTGAAGTGGAAGGCGAGATCTTTGTAAAATTGGTGTAAGAAGAAGATTTTAAACTCATAAAAAAATGCGTTGGCACATCGTTTGGTATGTTGTCAACGCATTTTTTTTGTATTATAGTAATAATATGAATCATCTTTTTGAATAGTATTCATATTATTACTATATTTGCAGGGTAATTAAGTCCAAAACGTTATGAGTTACAAATCAGTGAAAGACGTTGTAACGATGTTGCTGGAAAACGGTTTTGTATTGAAGAGTCAGAAGGGTAGCCACATGAAATTTGAGAAGGATGGCATGATTGTTATCGTACCGGATCACAACAGCAAAGGCGTTGAGAAAGGCACTTATTACAGCATTCTGAGACAAGCGGGGTTAAAGTAGCCCCCCTTGTTCTCTTGATATTTTAGGACAGGAGGCAATATGAAAACAGTGGAAGTGATTGTAGAACACGCAGGAAAGAACTTGAGTGCTTATATCGAAGGTGCTCCCGTTATTACCGTAGGCAATGACATGAAGGAGATTGAGGATAACATGAAGGAGGCAATAGAGTTGTATCTGGAAGATAATCCGAATCCTTGTGAAGTCTTGTCGGGAGAGTTTGAATTGAAATTTAAGATAGATGCCGCTACTTTTATCAACTATTATAGCAGCATCTTCACCAAGGCTGCTTTGAGCCGGATTACCGGAATCAATGAACGCCAGTTGTGGCATTATGCAGCCGGAGTGCATAAACCTCGCAGGCGGCAGTTGGAAAAGATCCAGAAAGGCATACAGTCTTTGAGCAGGGAATTGTCTGCTATAAATTTATTGTAGTCTTTAAAATCTTGTTCTTTTTGCGTATCTTTGCGCCCGAAAAGCAAGAAACTTGTTTGTTTTTAAATAGATAGCTGTTAAAGATGAAGAATATCCGTAATTTTTGCATTATAGCACATATAGACCACGGGAAAT
>ERZ1504275.760-NODE-760-length-9402-cov-2.662993_pt1 | contig 9402 bp, 4 predicted proteins | sample MGYA00571873_ERZ1504275 | MGnify/ENA primary metagenome ERZ1504275 (study PRJEB39906, sample SAMEA3182102) | gut metagenome | biome: human; feature: gut; material: Stool; isolation source: human stools | place: Canada | collected 2013-02-18 ...
TATCATGTGTTAACGGAGTTTCGTAATTCATTATAGCATCAAGCATCATCTCGACCAATCCATCAATATAATGCGTCGGTTCTTTCACATCGGGTACAGTTACACCTAATTTTCGGGCAACGGAAGAACGTACCTCTGCTGTATTCAAAGTTACTCCTTCAATTTCTGAAGATGCAACAACATCATGCGTCACAGCTTCCACCGTAGCGATCATCTGACTATCAAATCCAATTGTACTTAACCTTCCAACAAGATATCCGATAGCCCTGTTTGTCAGGGCTATCGCATCTGACAATCTTTCAGCGTTCCATCTGAATGAACTCCAATTTTCTATTTCATGGATAAACATACCATCAGTTATTTCTGCAAAAATAACTATTAAATTGGAGTTATCTATAAAAATGCGGTTAAAAGAGATATGATAAGCCGCAAATTTTGCGGTTAATTAATGAGATTAAACCGCATTTAATAAAAACAAGGCATATCCACCACGCTTGGTTTGAAGAATCATTCAAACCAAGTACGAAACTTCCTTATGTGAAGTACCCAATATTACTTTTTACTATCCGGCAACGGATTAATAGCCCCCCTTTGTGTACAAGTATATGCCGATACATCTACCGCTTTGCGGTGTGATTCAGCGACCGACACCCCTCTAAGTATGTTCACAACAAAGGTAGCAGTAAACGAGTCGCCTGCACCTACTGTATCGGCCACCTCGACTTCAGGTGTGTTTATGGATGACACTTCCCCACTTGCATCATATATGCCACTACGTACTGCCCCTTGTGTGAATATAACATACTTGAGCGAAAAACGAGCAATGAGTTCTGCGATAGCTTCCACAAAATCAGTCGAAAGAGAAAGGAGAGAGATCAATAATGGCAATTCGTCTTCATTCAATTTGAGCACATTTGCCTTTTGCAAGGACTCCACAATCAAGTCTGTCGAATAAAAATGTTGCCTGATATTAATATCAAACACCTTCAAAGAGGTATCCGGCACAGCATCTATGAGCCTTAAGATTGCAGCACGTGACTTTTCGCTTCGCTGTGCCAAAGAGCCCCAACAAACAGCATCTGCATCGCCGACAAGTTTCATGGTCGCAGGACTACACTCGATAGCATCCCAAGCAACATTCTCAACAATGTCATATTGCGGTACACCGGCCTCATTCAACGACACAAGCACTTTACCTGTCGGCAAAATATTACGGGAAATATATCCTAAATCAAGTCCGGTCTCTTTAAGCACCGCAAATGTTTCATCACCGAGTTCATCCTCACCTATTGCCGTAACGGGATATGATTCTGCTCCCAACTCCTTTGCAAAAAAACAGAAATTGATAGGCGCTCCGCCAAGTCTCTTACCTTCCGGGAAGCAATCCCAAACAACTTCTCCTATACCTATTATTTTCATGGTTTTATAGTTTAATAATTATTTTCATGGATGTTGCACTATTCTCGTCTATAAATTTATATGCCTCGTCATACTGTTCGAACGGGAAATGATTTGAAATAAGCGGTTCGAGACGGATGGCTCCCGAACTTACCTGATCGATAGCCGTAAGATAATCTTCATGGCGATACATCATCGTTCCGTTCACCTTCAGTTCGTGCTCTCCCAAATAGAACATATTAAGCGACGGATCCTTGCCAAATACCGCCACTACAACGATGGTACTCCCTTTTTCGATACACTCCATAAGCGAACGAATACTCGACTCAACTCCGGCAACCTCAAACGCAGCTTGAAAATCTTCATCCCCGAAAAGCCTCTTCGCTCCTTCTTTGAGCGGCGTCTTAGCTACATTGAGCGTATCTATTATGCCACATTTACGAGCGATTTCAAGTCTGAAATCACTCACATCGGTAATAAGAACCCGTTTGGCTCCTCTTGCCTTAGCGAACTGCGCCACGAGGTTACCGATTGTTCCGGCACCCGATACAACCACATTCTTACCTTTCAAGTCCCCGCCACGCATGGTTGCATGCGCAGCTACTGCCACCGGTTCTATCATAGCCCCATAATCAAGTGACATACCTTCAGGCAACACCGCAACCCTGTCATCATCAACCACAAAAAAGTCTTGCGCAGCTCCATTTGCCTGAAAAGCCTGCACTCTTAGCTCTTCACAAATATTATACTCTCCCCGCTGACAAGGCTTGCACTTCCCACACGCGAGTTGCGGACGTGCGGTGACAACGTCACCCGCCTTGCAGATCGTAACCGCCGCCCCCGTAGCGACTACCACTGCCGAATATTCATGCCCCTGAACTACCGGATAGAAAGTTGCCGGATGACATCCGTGATAAGAATGTATCTCACTTCCACAAATACCTATTCTCTTAATATTCAGAAGTACCTGATGTTCTTTCAGGTCCGACGCCTTAGGCGCCTCAACCTCACGAAATTCAATATGTTTTGGTTCTACTAATACCGCTTGTCTCATTTTATACCATATTTACTTAAAATTTCTATTACCGGAGTCTCTATCGACTTCGCCCAAAGTGCATATCCATAACTACTTGGATGAGTTCCGTCGACCGATGTCTCATGCGCATCGGAAGCATCAGGCGTAATCAGATAAACGTCTTTATATTTCGGGTTCGTGAGGATTTTCGCAAACAACTCCTCTACGGTTGCCGCCTTAGCCCGTTCTTTCGCATCAAGAACTGTATCAAATGAACGTCGTTCACGATAGATCGTACGCTGAAATATCAACGGAGTAGCCGGATGTGCCGCTATAAGCCGATCGATAAACGGCATCAGGCGCTCTTTTATCAGTTCTGCGTCAGGATTTGAAAAAGTATCGAATATAAAGGCATCAGCCTTGACTTCCGCAAGAACGTCGAGCATGTAAGGCTGCATCAGGCAACGTCCGCTTGTTGCGAGTGACACGACTTGAAGACCAGTATTACGCATAAATTGCATGGGATAACTCATACCGGATCGATCCGTGCTCACTCCCTGCGTAAACGAAGAGCCATATACCGCTATCCTGTGACGAAAATCGGACTTCAACGGTTCGATAACAGCATCGTCATCTATCCCTATCTTACAAGAAATGACCTCCGAATACATCGGCATATACATCATACATTCGTGCATCGTACCATCCATATTCTCAATGAGCATGAATGTCTCGGTTTTCTCGCCCTTATACGCTTTCAATGAACCGCTTGCCGCATACTGCCATTTACCGTTTGCATTTTTGATATAAAGATCATATCCTTTATAAGAGATCGGCATGGTTGAATGGCTCGAATATACATATCCCCACTTTGTCGTAATCTGTATATTACGCGTGTTCGTTTTAAACAACACAGCCATACCGGCAGAACAACGGAGTTGTCGATTCTCCGTCCTGTTAAAACCTTTATAAACCAATGTATCGACTCTATGATACGGATTGGGAGTCGATTCAAACGGCTTACCTATCAGGTTAAGCGTTGACGCCTCCGTCTGTTTTTGTGCCGAAACCGACAATACGCACGAAAGCGACAGAACAACCGTTATGAAAAACTTCTTCATTGCCTTGTATTTTTTAGTTGTTTACTGTAATAAGACCTTCAACCCTTCCGCTACCTGCATAGCATAAAACTGCTCATACTTTTCCATAAACACAGGATATTTGTCCAGTCCCAATGACACAAAAGGTGATATCTTCAAGAACTCGGCCGGCGATCCTCCCGAAATCAACTTCCTGTCCGCCGGGGTGATGTGAGGTTCGGAGATAGCTATATTTTCACCGGACTCGGTGCGCGCACCTATCAGGTATTTGCAATAAACAGCTATCAGGAAAGCCTCTATCGAAATATCCTTCCCATCCTGCAACATCTGTTTGAGTATGGGTACCACATAAACCGCAAACTTAGCAATGCCATCGCCGCAAAGCCGTGATACCTGATCGCTGATCGCCTTGTTTGAAAATCGTTCGATAAGCTGGTCTTTATACGCTTCAAGGTCAACGCCCTCGGGAACCGGAACATAAGGAGTAACATCCCTGTTCATAAACAGCTTTATCATTGCACGATACCTCTCGTCTGCCATTACAGCATCGACCTTCCTGAATCCTTCCATATAGGCAGGATAAGAAAGAAGAGTATGTGACGCATTGAGAAGACTTAATTTCATGATTTCATACGGGGTCACATCATGGGTGAATGTAACTCCCACCTTCTCCCATGCAGGACGGCCTGCAATGAAATTATCTTCAATCACCCATTGTATAAAGTCTTCACAACACACATCTGTAACCTTACCCGGTTTTGTTACGGGAGTGATTCTATCCACCATCGAATTCGGGAACGTCACTTTCTTTTTCGCCCACGCTGCCACCTCGGGATATTTCGCTTCGAAGTATGACATAAACGCACATCTGGCGGCATTGCCGTTCATCTGCATGTTGTCGCACGAAAGAATCGTAATCGGCAAATCTTTCTCCATCCGGCGTTTAAGTCCTTCGGCTACATACCAAAACACACTGCGCGATTGGTTAAAATCAACCTTATATCCCCCTTCGGTAATGGTGAGAGAGATGATTTTTATCTCCTCCGATGCTATTTTAGCGATGATAGGCTCACTGTCTATTTCCCCCCATGCCAGTTCTACAAGCGAACCAATCAGCATACTATCCTGTTCGCCGGAAGGGCTGCATGTCGTCAACTGATATATGCCGTCGTCTTTCTTGAGGGCGTTGAACAATACCCCGTCCGTAGGCATAATCATGGCTCCGAATACCCCCCAGCATCTTTGTGACGGATCTTCAAGTAATAAATTTGTGTAAGCTTCGAGATGTGCACGATGGAAGTTTCCAACGCCGAAATGTACTATTCCGGCCTTTATTTCAGCACGATTATAATTAAAAGTCTTCATACGATAATTTCAATGTTTCGGCAAGTGATTTTTCCACCTTGTCGCAATGTTCTATATAGAATTTATAAACCTCATTCCATTTGTAATAAGATGCTTCAACCGCTTCCAACGGCAACCGGAGGTCTTTTTCATTCAGCATAAACTTAACTAAAACGTCCGGATTGCCTTCTGATTGGTAAAAGATCATCTGAAGGTTCGCCCCCATCGGAATATCCCAGTACTTCCAACTCTGCAACGCTTCTTTGGAATTACTTGCCTCCCGTGCCCACGTTCCGGCTTGCAGATTTGTCAAGATGGCCATCAGAACGCCATCGTGTCCGAAGTTGAGATTGATACCATGACGCTTGCGAACCAGATCTTCGGCAGATTCGTCTAACAAATGGCGTAACGTGCGGGATGCAAGTCCCCAACTACGCCCGTGAGATACCGGTTCAGGACCTTTCTGCGCAAAATACTTATAGTTCTCGATTTCTGCCCAAGCCAATATTTCCTCTTCTGTAAAAATATCCCATATAGGCACTTGGCGGTCGAGGCATTGCATCAGCGACGCCATTAACCAGAAACGATGAATCAGGTCGTACTTGTCATACTCACTTTCTACTTGTGTAACATCTATAAACAGTCTTCTAAAAAAAGCATCCACATCCAACTTTTCATCTATATATGAACGATATTTTTTATACCAACTGTTTTCTTTGCCGAGTATATACTTATCAAGCGGACTCCTGTCGGGACATACGTTACCGTAGGGATTCAGTGTGGCAAGGAACGAACGGGAGTTGTCTATCTCCGCCCATTCAAGCTCGGGACGCAGCGACAAAATGCCCGAATTTACAGATTGCATGGTGGCTGCCACCCGAAGCACATTCGTTGCGTTAGTCTTCAAATAGGGATGGCCTTCAAATACTTCCGGATAGTTTTGTACCATCCTCCGGCCTATCTCCCTTGTCTGACGATAACCGATTTGTGTCAGATCGCCTTCTTTGTAAAACACATTCTTCTTGAACGGTTCAAGACGTTCGTACAGGGCTTTCCCAAAATCGGTAAGATTGTTTGTGGCATGAGCTTTCTCCAATACGCCGTATATGGCAGGATAAGTCACCTCATCGTCTATCTGACGCGCTCCGTGACGGAAATAGCCGTTTATATAGAAAGGCGTATATCCTTTGGGCGCCGGCGTAACCGGATGTGAAAGATCGGTCACATAATACACGCCGCCCGCACGTTCCGGATCCCTGCGTATCTCGTCGAGAGGATTTTCGGTCACCGGCTTTTCTTTCGGAAGAGAGAGTTTGAATATGCAAGGAAGATCAGACGTCTTTTTCGCATTCGTATTGGTATTGACATACATAACCCCGTCTTTGACCACAATATCTTCCGGTTCGTAAATAACCTGTTCTTGCACATTGTATCGGGCAGTAATCGTCCGCCTATCCGTATCGTACACCCGGATGCAGGAAGGACGGCTGTCATCCTGTTTCCCAACTCCGAAGCAAAAATAGATTTTACCATCATGCATACAGCCCGCTTGCGTGAACCATACCTCATAGGGGAACACCACTTGATCAAGAATGTCATTTTTGTCGAGGCGCACCTTTGCGCCCTCACTCAACGACGGTATGCGGAATTTGGTGGCGACATACTGGTTTTCCCATGCATGCTTTGTCACCTTCGCCACAGTACGTTTACGCGCCGAGAATATCCATATAAAGCCCCGTTCCCGATCGACCAGCCAGCTTGGCGCTCCAAAGATAGGGACATACCCTTTCTCCACCCACTTCGAGCCATCAAGTTCAATTGTCTGTGCGATTTCGCTGCTAAAACGTTTTCCACGACGGGTAATACTCTCCACAAAACACAACCATTCCAACTCGCTTCCTACCTTCCCGTTTGTGATATACAAGAGAGGAAACGATGCTCCGCGTTTTGTCTCGACGCCAAAGCATACATTATTTACATGGTTGTCCGGATGGGAGGACGCCAACTCAAAGCCTGCCACAGGTTTCGGATCGGCACTTTTGAAATCATAGATATTCACGTGCCCTCCATCCTCGCACGAGAATATGTAATCATCCCATATTTCAAGTCCTTGCTGTGCCCGCCCCCGTCCTTCCTTTGCCAGGAAGACAGAGCACTCTACCTCTTTCTCCGGCTCTACATACAACTGGGCGATAAGGGGAATAGAGATCAGTAAGCACACGACAGACAAATATATCTTTTTCATAAGTATGCTCTATAAATTTAAAGTATGATTATGTTCTACGTTAATCGAACAGCTCTACGCCTAACGACTCAAGCCGTTTCTGCAACTCTCCTACATCGAGAGCCCGCGGAGTACAATGCTGCGACGCACTCATGGCAGCAGCAATACCAACAGCCTCTCCCATCGCCATGCAAATACTCATGACACGATATGAAGCGTGAGCTCTGTGAGTACCCGATATGCACCGTCCCGCCACCAGAAGCCCTTCCAAGCCCAACGGGAGAAAACAACGATACGGCAAATCGTATGGTTTGCAATATTGGATGGTCGGTTCCGCCTGTCCGGCTCCGTCAGGATTATGTATATCGACAATGAACAATGCTTTATGTACCACCACATCGGCAAAACGGCAGCCTTCCGCCATCTCATCGGCATCGATCACATAGTCGCCCATCACCCTGCGGCTTTCGCGCACTCCGGTTGTTGTACCACTTCCGATCACTCTACAGTTTTCGTAACCCGGCAAATTTTCTTTCAAGAATTGAGTCAGGAGGCGTATCTGTTGCCTAAGTTCAAGATCGGCGGCGAAAATAGAGCTTACCGAAGTAATATCCACTCTATTGACTTGTGTCGTATTTACCTGACGGCAACCCGGTCTGACCGACGGATGCAAACGCACGGCAGCAAGCATCCGGGGAAGTTTGCCCTCATCGGCTTTCTTTTTACACCAATCAAGAAAACACTCGCCATTCAGTTGAACATTGTCTACATCTCCAATGCAGATAATTCCTTTCGATTCATCTACGCCGTCAATGGTGTATTCAAGGGTTACAGGCTGCATGAGTCCGTCAGCACGTCCTTTTTCTATTTTTGCACCGGCAAGAAAAGATACTATGGCATCACCGGTACAATCAATTGTAACCGCGGCTTCAAAACAGAGCGTCCCCTCGTTACTTGCACACTTAATGCCTTTTACCACCTTTCCGTCACGAATAACATCCGACACGCAACATTGCAAAAAGACATCGACGTTCTTTTCCCTGGCGACAAATTCTGCCAATGTAAGTTTTGCCTCTTCGAAATCGTGAGCATTTCCATGTTCGCCAATCCAGTCATTGTCTTTGACGCCAAGAATAGCACAAACCTCATCGCGCATCGTGTTCTTGCTTACACTACCGAGAATAGGGCCGACATACCCGGCGGTCAGGTTACCTCCGATGACTCCGTATCTTTCGATAAGGGCAACACGTGCTCCTTGCCGGGCGGCGGCTACAGCCGCACATATCCCGGCAGGACCTGCACCTGCTACTATTACATCATAATATTTTGTATTCATTATCTGCTTGTATATGGACCGGAAATAGTCTTAACAGTCATTGCCCCGTCAGAATCTGTGATTGTCACAACTCTATATTTGTTTCCCCCGTCGGTCACACGAACTACAATATGTCCATCATATCCCTTTACTCTCGCAGCCTCTTCCGCCGTAACCCGGTCGTCTACTCCGCTGGGGCGATCGCCCTGCCAGAAGTTAGTGATAAACATGTCACACGCAGGGAGTGTTGTCTCCATCGAATTCAGTATATCGGTACGGGGATGACAATCTACCCACGAATTGACAACAATCGTTTGTGGATTGAGTGCTTTCAGAGCATCTACTTGATTGGTGTTGGTTACACCGTGATGGTTAGCTTTCAAGAGTTCCACCTGACCTACTGCTTTTGCACAGGGCAGTTCGGCATCTTTCCACGCATGACTCGAACGTCCGTTATACTGAAGGTCACCACCGGCAAAGAAATCAAAGTTGCCATACGAAACTTTCATCACACAACTGGTTATATTCTCCGGCGGACAATTGTCACTGGAGGTAATGTTCTTACTGTTTTCGTATGTAATCTCCGAGAGTTCAGGGAATGTCTTCTTTGTGGTAGTGCCCGAACCTGTCCAGATCTCTCCATTCACTGCCACGTTTTGCACCTTTGCAGTAGGATACTTTGCAGGATTATACTTCTGAACGATCTGATTATTCGCCCCTGCTTTGAATATCGCAGCATCGAACTTTTGATTGGCGACATGCCATTTCACTGCATTGATATAGTTATTACAACTTGGAGCATTGTCTGCCATTGTCGCCATGTCGAACGGATAGTTATAATCGGGATAGCCACGATCAAGAAGCGTACCAATCTTGAAATTGTCGAAAATCTCGGCAAAACCTATCAACGAATAAGTATTGGAATTAGCTGATTTTGGCAAGGAAGAAGTATAACCGCCGAAGTGGTCATTATGGAAGTGGGTAAGTACGGCATAATCAATCGTAC
>ERZ1504275.801-NODE-801-length-9088-cov-3.608879_pt1 | contig 9088 bp, 9 predicted proteins | sample MGYA00571873_ERZ1504275 | MGnify/ENA primary metagenome ERZ1504275 (study PRJEB39906, sample SAMEA3182102) | gut metagenome | biome: human; feature: gut; material: Stool; isolation source: human stools | place: Canada | collected 2013-02-18 ...
CTGCCGATCCTGCTCAACTACAAGCCGGTCTCGCACAACGAAGGCCCGGCGACCTATTTCCGCGAAATGCTCCGCCTGACGATGAACGCCGAGCGGCCCAAACGCCGCCAGTTCCAGAACGACTGGGACTACGAGCAGGCGATCAAGGAGTACGACGAAAATCCGATCTACGGCTGGTGCCTGAAGAACACCAAAGCCGACGGCACGCCCTACGACATCTACCGCGATGGTCTGAAGATCTACACCACAATCGACTCCCGGATGCAGGAGTACGCCGAGCAGGCCATCCAAAAGCAGATGGAGTCGGTGATCCAACCCCAGATGGACGCACAGTTCAAGCGCACCAAAACGCTCTTCATCGACGCAGACAGACAGGAGCGGGAGCGCATCATGCGCAACGCGATCCGTTACTCGGACCGCTACTACCAGATGCAAAAGGCAGGCGTGGACGAAAAGACCATCCTGGCGAGCTTCGACAAGCCCTGTCCGATGAAGGTCTTCACCTACAAGGGAGAACGCGACACGGTACTCACACCCCGGGACTCGATCCTCCACCACAAGCGGATCATGCGTGCCTCGTTCGTGGCGATGGATCCCCGCTCGGGACACGTGAAGGCTTACGTGGGCGGCCCCAATTTCCGCTACTTCAAATACGACATGGCCAAGCAGGGCAAGCGGCAGATCGGATCGACGATCAAACCCTTCGTCTATACCTTCGCCATCGACCACCTGGGATTGAGCCCCTGCACGCCCGTACCGAACCTGCCGGTAACGATCGAAACCGCCAACGGGGTACCCTGGTCGCCCAAGGAGGCCGGCAAGGTCGAACAGAACGGCGAGATGCACCCCCTGAGCTGGGGCCTGGCCCGCAGCCGCAACAACTATTCGGCGTGGATCATGAAACAGGCCAAGCAGCCGCAGGCCGTGGCCAACTTCATCCACAACATGGGCATCCACAGCTACATCGATCCTGTGCCTGCGCTCTGCCTGGGAACCTCGGAATCCAACGTCTATGAAATGGTGAGCGCCTTCTCGACCTTCGCCAACGAAGGCGTCTATACCACCCCGATCTTCGTCACCCGCATCGAAGACCGTCAGGGCAACCTGATCGCCAGCTTCGCCCCCCGGACGCAGGATGCGATCAGCGAACGCACGGCCTACACGATGCTCACGATGCTCGAAGGAGTGATCCGTTCGGGGACGGGCGGACGCCTGGGATGGGCCTACAACATGCAGAATGTCGAAGTCGGCGGCAAGACGGGAACCTCGCAGAAGAACCGCGACGCATGGTTCATGTGCGTCCTTCCCAAACTGGTAGCCGGCTGTTGGGTCGGCGGCGAGGATCAGGCAGTGCGCCTGGTATCGCGCGGCGAAGGCAGCGTAATCGCCCTGCCGATCGTGGGCGAATTCCTCAACCGGATTTACGCCGATCCTTCGACGGGTATCAGCAAGCAGGATCTCTTCACGCGTCCGGCCGTCATGCCGGTTTACGATTGCGACGAAACCGAGAAAACGGACGACAGGGCAGCCCGGTACGAAGAAGACGAATTTTTTGAGTAATACAACCTATAACACCTTTGAGAAAGCCATGAAATTAGCCATTGTCGGGGCCAGCGGAGCCGTTGGCCAGGAATTTATGAACATTCTGGAAGAGAGCCGTCTGCCCATCGACGAATTGCTGCTTTTCGGTTCGGAGCGGAGCGCCGGACGCAAATACCCCTTCCGGGGCAAGGAACTCACCGTACGGCTGCTCGCCCACAACGACGACTTCTGCGGCGTGGACATCGCGCTGGTATCGGCGGGCGGCTCCACCTCGAAGGAGTTCGCCGAAACGATCACCAAGCACGGCACGCTGATGATCGACAATTCGAGCGCTTTCCGCATGGACGAAGACGTTCCCCTGGTGGTTCCCGAAGTAAACCCCGAAGACGCCCTGAACGCCCCCCGGCGTATTATCGCCAACCCCAACTGCACGACGATTCAGATGGTCGTGGCACTCAACGCGCTCGAAAAACTCTCGCACATCCGCCGCGTGCACGTAGCCACCTACCAGTCGGCCAGCGGCGCTGGCGCACAGGGGATGGCCGAACTGGAAGAGCAGCACGCGGCTCTGGCAAAAGGCGGCGAACCCCGTGTGGAAAAATTTGCGTATCAACTGGCTTACAACCTGATACCTCATATCGACGTCTTCACCGACAACGACTACACCAAGGAGGAGATGAAAATGTACCACGAAACCCGCAAGATCATGCACTCGGACATTGCGGTTTCCGCGACCTGCGTGCGCGTACCCGTGATGCGGGCCCACTCGGAAAGCATCTGGGTGGAAACGGAGCGCCCGATTTCGCCCGAAGAGGCACGCGACGCCTTCGCGTCGGCCCCGGGTGTCGTGCTGCAGGACGCTCCGGGCGACAAGGTCTATCCGATGCCGCTGTTCGCGGCCGGTCGGAACCCGGTGTACGTGGGTCGCATCCGACGCGACCTCACCTCGCCCAACGGCCTCACGTTCTGGTGCGTCGGCGATCAGATCCGCAAGGGTGCCGCACTGAACGCGGTGCAGATCGCCGAATGGCTCATCGCACACCGCGCCTGACGGAACAACCGGAAAATCACGGCGGGACCCCGATTCGTCCCGCCGTTGTTTTTCCGCAAAAAACCGTCGGCATTGCATCGATTCCGTAGCGCCCGCACTAAAAAATTTGGGATTTCGTTAAATAAAGAGTAACTTTGTGCGATTATCGCCGGATAATTGCGGAAAAACCTGATCCCGATGAGAAAAGAAAGGCTATATGTCTTGTGCACAGTGTGCTTTGCAATCCTCGCTGCGGGCTGCAACAGCGTACAGCAGGTTCTGAAAAGCGGTCGGCCCGACCACATGTACCAAACCGCTCTGAAACATTACCAGAACCAGAAGTGGTCGAAAGCCGCGATGCTGTTCGAAGCGGCCGCACCGTACTACTCCGGAACGATGCAGGAGGACAGTATCGCCTTCATGACCGCTTTCTGCAAGTTCAAGACCCGCGACTACGAGGTGGCCACGTCGATGCTCGACGATTTCCGCCGCAAATTCGGACGCAGCGTCTTCCTCGAAGATGCCGAAGGAATTCTCGCCTTGAGTTACTTCTACCTGGCACCGGGCCCCACCCGTGATCAGACGATGACCACACAGGCTATCGTAGCGGTCAATGAATACCTGGCCCACTACCCCAACAGCTCCCGCAGCGACGAATTCCGCGAGATGGACAAGATCCTGACCCAGCGGCTGCACGACAAAACTTACCTGAACGCTTACACATACTATAAAATCGGACGTTACAAATCGGCGATCGTAGCTCTCAAGAACGCGCTGAAGCTCTATCCCACCAGCTCCCACCGCGAAGAGATCATGTACCTGATCGTCAAATCCGGCAGCAAGCTGGCCGACAACTCCGTACAGGACAAGCAGGCAGACCGCTACCTCTCGACGCTCGACTCCTATTACTCGTTCGTGGCCGAATTTCCCGAATCGCACTACCTCAAGGAGCTCGACCGGCTGGCCCAGAACGCCAAAGACTTTTTAGACCGAAACAACAAAGAAAAACAATAATTCCATGGAGATCAAGAAAAGCACTCCCACCAACACCGTAACCCGTAAACTGGTCGATCTGGATAAGGAAACCGGCAATATTTACGAAACGGTCAATATCATCGCACGCCGCGCCAACCAGATTTCGACCGAACTGAAAGCCGAACTCACGCGCAAGCTGGCGGATTTTTCGTCGCCGACGGACACGATGGAGGAAACTTTCGAAAACCGCGAGCAGATCGAGATCTCGCGTTACTACGAACGTCTGCCCAAACCGGTGCTGATCGCCACCGAGGAGTTCCTCGACGGCGAACTCTTCTACAAGGAGAACAAACCGCAAGCCTAAACATCGCGGTATGAGCCTCGAAGGACGACATATCCTGCTCGGCATCACAGGCAGCATCGCCGCCTACAAAGCGGCCATACTCTGCCGCCTGCTCAAAGGCGCAGGCGCCGAGGTGAAAGTCGTAATGACTCCGCTGGCCAAGCAGTTCATCACTCCGCTGACCATGGCGACGCTCTCGAAGCATCCCATCCTGGTCGAATTCTTCAATCCGGAAAACGGGGAGTGGAACTCCCACGTCTCGCTCGGCGAGTGGGCGGACTGCCTGCTCATCGCCCCCGCGACGGCCAATACGCTGGGCAAGATGGCGCACGGCATCGCCGACAACCTGCTGCTGACGACCTACCTTTCGGCCCGCTGCCCGGTAGCGGTCGCCCCGGCGATGGACCTGGACGGGCAAGGGACGCATGGCCGAACCGGCCGACATCGTCGCATTCGTCGAAGACCTTCTTTCCGAAAAAAAAAAGAGCCTGCGAGGTAAACGGCTGATCGTTACCGCAGGCGCAACCATCGAAGCCATCGATCCGGTGCGGTTCATCTCGAACCACTCGACGGGCAAGATGGGGTATGCCATCGCCGAAGCGCTCGCCCGGCGGGGCGCCGAAGTCGTACTCATCAGCGGCCGCACGTCGCTGCCCACCCCGACCGGAGTTCGACGTATCGATGTCCTCTCGGCACAGGAGATGTACGAGGCTTCGGTGAGGGAGTTCGCCACAGCCGACGGAGCCGTTATGTGCGCCGCCGTCGCGGACTATACCCCCGAAGAGGTCGCCCCGACCAAACTCAAGAAAGGGGACGGCGAGCTGACGATCCGCCTCAAACGCACGCACGACATCGCAGCCGAGCTGGGAGCGCACAAAGCGGGTCGGATCCTGGTCGGCTTCGCCCTCGAAACCGATCACGAAGAGGCCAATGCCGAAGGGAAACTCCAACGCAAAAACTTCGATTTCATCGTTCTGAACTCACTGCGCGACGCCGGGGCCGGATTCGGCGTCGATACCAACAAGGTGACGCTCATCGACCGCGCAGGACGCGAGGAGCTTCCTCTGCTCTCGAAAGCCGAAACGGCCGAGAAGATCGCCGACAAAATCGAATCCATTCTGAAATAGCCATGCTACGTCGTCTGAAAGTCGAAAACTACGCCCTGATCGACCGGCTCGAACTGGAGCTGGACGACCGGCTGAACATCATCACGGGCGAAACCGGCGCCGGAAAGTCGATCCTGCTCGGCGCGCTGGGCCTCCTGCTGGGGAACAAGAACGACAACGCCACCCTGAAAGACGACAAACGTAATTGCCTGATCGAAGGCGTTTTCGATCTCGGAACAAGGGACCTGCAGGCATTCTTCGACCGAAACGACCTGGATTACAGCCGCGAAACGACACTCACGCGCCAGATCACCCCGGCCGGCAAGAGCCGCTCGTTCATCAACGACACTCCCGTTCCCCTTGCGTTGCTGCGCGAACTGGGATCGCAACTGATCGACATCCACTCCCAACACCAGAATCTGATCCTGGGATCAGAGGCTTTCCGCACGCAGGCCGTCGATACGGTCGCCGAAAACCACGACCTGCGGATGCAATATACGACCCTCTACGAACGGCTCTGCCACCTGCGCCGTGAACTCGCACGGCTGCGCGAAGAGGCCGAAGCCGGACGCAAGGACGAAGAGTGGCTCCGCTACCAGGTCGAAGAACTCGCAGCGGCCCACCTGAAGGAAGGAGAACAAACCGAACTGGAACAGGAGCTGGAGGTTCTTTCGAACGCCGACCGCATCAGCGAAACCCTCACGGCGCTGCGCAATGCCCTGGACGACGAACAAATCGGGGTGTTGGTACAACTCAAGGCCAGCGAAACGGCCTGCCGCCACCTCGAAGCCGGCTATCCTTTCGCAGCGGAAGCCGCCGGACGGCTCCGCTCCGTGCTCGAAGAGCTGAAGGATCTCGGCGCCTCGGCCGCCGCACAGAGCGAACGGCTCGACGCCGATCCCGAACGGCTGCAAAAAATCGGCGACCGACTCAACACCATCTACTCGCTCTGCCAGAAACACCGTGCTGCGGATCTCGGCGAACTCCTCGCCAAACAGACCGATTACGAAGCACGCCTGCAAGCGATCACGCACGGCGACGAAGCCATCGCCGCCGTTGCGACCGAACTGACCGCCACCGAAGAGAAGGCCGAAGAGCTGGCCCGGAACATCCACGCCACCCGCGAAAAGGCCGCACCGACGTTCAACGATGCGATTCAGACGACCCTCGCACGGCTCGGCATGCCCGAAGCCCGTTTCGTCGTACAGCTCACCCCCGCACCGGCCTTGACCCCCACGGGTGACGACGAAATAGATTTTCTGTTCACAGCCAACGGAAATTTCGCTCCTCAAAAAGTGGAACGCATCGCCTCAGGCGGTGAAATTTCACGCGTAATGCTGGCTCTCAAAGCGTTGCTCGCTCACCGCATGGAGCTGCCGACGATCATCTTCGACGAGATAGACACGGGCGTTTCAGGCCGCATCGCCGACGCCATGGGCGAGATCATCGCCGACCTCTCGCAGACCATGCAGGTCGTGGACATCACCCACCTGCCGCAGGTCGCTTCGAAAGGCGACACTCACTTCGTGGTTTACAAAGACGCCGAAGGATCCCATATCCGCCGCCTCGACCCGGAGGAGCGGATTACCGAAATCGCCAAAATGCTATCGGGCAGCCAAATCACGGAAGCCGCACTCGCACAGGCTCGTATCCTGCTCAAACCATAAGCACCCGTCACACAAAAGAATCCATGAAACTTAAAGACCTCGCATTCATCGGAGCCGTCGTACTGCTGCTCGCTCCCTTCTTCCTTTCGAACGATCTCTACGCAGCCTACCTGGCCTGCAATGCATCTCACCCCTACCTGATGGCCCTGCTCAAATTCGGCATCCTATCGACTGCCGGCGAGGTGATCGGGTTGCGCATCAAGACCGGTCGCTACAACGAGCCGGGATTCGGTATCCTGCCCCACGCCGTGGTGTGGGGCTTCCTGGGCGTCTGGATCGCCGCTATGATGAAGACGCTATCGATCGGCGTGCCGGCCGTGGCGGAGAGTTTCGGCATCGAGGGGGTAGCCGCAGCCATGAAGGGAGAGCTGACCCCGCTGAAATTCATCGGCGCACTGCTCATCAGCCTCACCATGAACACCACCTTCGCCCCCGTATTCATGACCCTGCACAAGATCACCGACACGCACATCCTGAACAACGGCGGTTCGCTGCGGGCTCTCGTCCGCCCGATTCCCATGCGGCGGATCATCTCGTCGCTCAACTGGGAGGTGCAGTGGGGATTCGTATTCAAGAAGACAATCCCGTTCTTCTGGATTCCCGCCCACACGATCACCTTCCTGCTCGCCCCCCAATACCAGGTGCTGTTCGCGGCGTTGCTCGGGGTGATGCTCGGCATCCTGCTCTCGGTGGCAGCCGTCGCCGGCCGCAAATAGGCTTACCCGCCCTGTGCGAACCACAAAGGGGCAAAAACTTACTTGCGAAAAAACGGCCTGCCCCCTTTTGCGGGGGATAAAACGAAATGTATGGAAGGAGAGTAGCGAGATAAATAGCCGATATATATCAAAGGGTTATAAGTACAACACCCCCGAACACGCTGCGAAGCCGAATGTTGCTTCGACGTTGCATTCGGGCCGCATCGCCGACGCCATGGGCGAAATCATCGCAGACCTCTCGCAGACCATGCAGGTCGTGGACATCACCCACCTGCCGCAGGTCGCTTCGAAAGGCGACACTCACTTCGTGGTTTACAAAGACGCCGAAGGATCCCATATCCGCCGCCTCGACCCGGAGGAGCGGATTACCGAAATCGCCAAAATGCTATCGGGCAGCCAAATCACGGAAGCCGCACTCGCACAAGCCCGTATCCTACTGGACAAATAACAGATACGTCGGCACACGATCATTTTCACGAATCGAACGATCCGACCGCCGCTATTCCCGATCTGTCAATACCTTTACAAAGCTGATTGCTCTCTCACGCAAGAGAGTACGAACTTTACCGACCTGCAGAGCCGGGCAATGGATTTCCCGTCGAAACCTACAGTGCAGGCATTTCGCCATCGGAAATCCTTCCGTAACGGGTTGCCATATCCTTTATGGAAATTCCCGTTCCGCAAAATCCGCAGCAAACCCTTCCATCCGACGCCGGCAAACAAAAATATATCGGCATACGCCGTTTTTTTACGCTTCGGTTAAATCTTTTTCGCAGCGGGTACGTCTTATGAATAGACGCGTCGTTAAAACAGACAGAATATGCAAGAAACGAAACTGAAACTCCTCGAGCGGATCGTCGATCGGCGACAGGATTCCCTTTACCGCTTCGCCTATATCCGCACGGGATCGCAGGCCGATGCGGAAGACATCGTGCAGGACGTCCTGCTGCGGCTCTTCCACTCGGATTGCAACCTCGACCGCATCGACGACGTGGAGCGCTACCTCTGGCGGGCGATCGCCAACCGCTGCTGCGACTACCACCGCCACCGGCGCAATGCGACGCTGCCGACCGAACGGGCCGCCGCACTTGCGGACGACTCCGGCGATCAGGAACTCCGCGAAGAATACGAACGAATCGCCGGGCTGCTCGCAACCCTCCCGGAAGAACAGGCCGAAGTGATCCGCCTGAAAACCTCCGACTCCCTGACTTTCGCCCGGATCGCCGAGATCACCGGCACCACCGAGGCGACCGTCAAATCCCGTTTCCGTTACGGGATCGGCAAGCTCCGCAAACTCATCAACCACTAAAAATCATCCGCCATGAAATGCACCGATTTTGAAAACCGAATCGAACTGCTGTTCGATGACAATACCCCCGCAGAGGTTCGCCGCGAAATGTTGGAACATCTCGAAACGTGTCCCGCCTGCGCCGAATTCTACCGCCAAACGAAAGCAGCCTTCAACGCCGTCGCTCCCCGCGTCGAAGTGCAGGCTCCGGCCGGTCTGAAAGCCCGCATTCTGAAAACCGCCGCACAAGCCGAAAATACGCCGGCAACCGCACGAACGACCGCTCCGGCACGGCCTCGGCGATTGTGGCTCCGGCCGCTGTCCGCGACGTTGAGCGCCGCAGCCCTCATCGCCCTCGTACTGCTCGTCTTCGATCCCGTCGGCCGCTATCGGGCCCACGCCGCAGGACGTATCTTCCGCG
>ERZ1504275.809-NODE-809-length-9037-cov-2.380539_pt1 | contig 9037 bp, 9 predicted proteins | sample MGYA00571873_ERZ1504275 | MGnify/ENA primary metagenome ERZ1504275 (study PRJEB39906, sample SAMEA3182102) | gut metagenome | biome: human; feature: gut; material: Stool; isolation source: human stools | place: Canada | collected 2013-02-18 ...
TTTTTAGGTGCATACAGGACATAGTCATTCTCCGGATAGAAGTGGCAAAGAATATCCGCTACATAGCGGCTATAATTACCTAACCCGGTGAAATTCTGCACTGCACGTTTTCCGTCAAAACCTATTCTCATCTCTGTTGTTACCTACTGCTTATATGGTTTATAATTAGACTTCAAAATCCCGATAAGGTTTATTCAAGTCCAAATAATGAAAATTATGTTGTCTTTGTCCACTCTGTTTGGGAATCGTCATATAATCCCCATATTTCTGAGACAGATATGTGTCATATTCCTGTATGCCTCATAGTCACAAATAAGATCACTCTTGTCAAAGTCGTATCTGGTCATAACCTCTCTGATGCTTTTCTGTACTTCGGTGAGTGTGAAAAGCTTCCTGCATAGTAATGGTATCCATGAACTTGGCCCCTTTCCATGCTTATACGGGTCGCGGTGAATCAGGTAAAGAACCCGTTTGTAAAATTCATATTTGGCAAAATGCATTCTTTGTGCCATACGGCCTGTCGGCACACCGTCCAATGGGAATACATCAATATATACGCCTCCCAGATATTTAAGATGCATACGTTCAATTAATGTTGTGTCGGCATCCTGTATCTTGGCAAACGGAAGCGGGTATTCTTTGTCATTCTCAGCGCATACGGCTTCGTATGGCTCCGGCAACCATTCCTTGGCATTAGTCATTAATAGATCATAGTCTGCCCGTGGCATACCAATATCCAGATCATCATCCCAGGGGATAAATCCTTTGTGGCGTACAGCTCCCAACATCGTACCTGCCATGATATAATATCGCAGGTTATGTTCTTTACAGACTTTATCTATTGCTAGTAAATTCTTTAAGATGCGAAGCTGTAAGGGGCGAATATCGTAAGTGGCCATTTCTATTCAAATTTTATATTAGTAAAGACTAGCCGGAATCAGCTTCTGTGCTTGTTGGAAATCTTCTACCGTGTCCAGCTCTGCCGAAAAGAATTCGGTGGTGTCCATTACGTAGAAACTATATCCTTGTGGAATCAGTCTTTCAAACGCCCGTTCATAGAAAATATTGTCCAATCCTTCTGATAAGATCATCATCTCCAGTTCGCGGAATAACGCTTGTGTGTATGCTGCCGACATCTTTTCAATACCTATTGATTCACCGATTGCATCAGGTATAGAGCAAACCTTGCTGATTTCCACTACCTTTTGTTCATTGTCCACAATAACCTTAATTTCTTCGGCACCAAGTTCGTGGCGGTTGAGTGCCAGTACATCGGCTTTGTCCGACCGGAGCAACTTCTCTACGATTTGGGGATCAAATACGATGTCACTATCCAGAAGTAATACCTCTTCCCCTTCCGTATAAGGGCGGGTCAGCCACAAAGAATAGATATTGTTGGTTGATTCATATTTATCATTGTAGATGAAAGTAATACTTTGAGCCGGATAATGAGCTTGCAGAAAGTCGACTATTTGTTGCTGGCGATATCCGGTGACAATGATAAATTCGTTAAAACCATTTTGTATTAAAGCGTCGAAAGCCCTTTCCAACAAACAACGTTCTCCTATCTTGAGCAAGCATTTGGGAGTTGTGTCGGTCAGTGGGCGTAGACGTGAGGCTATTCCTGCGGCTAGTATTACAGCTTTCATTTGGATGCGATTTCTTTGATTGTATCTATGACGATCCGGTTCTGCTCAGGGCGTCCCAGCGTGATGCGCAGATGAGTGTTGATATCCGGTTCATTCATAAATTTCACTTTATAACTCTGTTCGGCAAACGCTTTTTGCAGTGCTTCTTTTAATGCAATCGGATATTTGATTAAAATAAAGTTGGCTACCGATTCGTATACCTTAAATCCGGGCAGCACACCGATTTCTTTTTCATAGCGGGCACGATCTTCATTCATCAGTTTGGCGATGTTACGGTAGTGTGCATCCGATTTGAGTGCTGCAATAGCTATGTCTTCAGATATCCGGTTGTATCCCAGATATTTGTTGCTGTATTTGCTAAATTTTTCCAGTTCTTTACTCATGAAACCGAATCCCATGCGTAACCCCGGCAAGCCGTAAAACTTGGATAAAGTGCGGGAGATGATCAAATTCGGATATTTGTTCACCAACTCTTTGATATATCTTGTGTCTGTTGAGACGAAAGAGGCGTATGCTTCGTCAATCAAGACCTTCGTTTTGGCAGGAACTTCAGCCAGCAACTCATCCAGTTCTTCCGGAGTCAGACCATTTCCGGTAGGATTATTGGGCGATGCAAGCAGTAAAATCTTCGGATTTTCTTTTTGTATCATATCTTTCATGGCGGCGAAGTCGTACTTGAACGTGTTTCCGTCTTCATAAAGAGGATATTGTAAAGTGCGACCGTTCACTTCATCTGCGATAGACTTATAATACCACCATGAGAATTTAGGAATCAACATCGTTTTATTTCCGTCTTCTTCTGTGAGGAAATAATGTACGGCCTGTTTCAGAATATCCTCTCCGCCGTACCCTAATAAAACTTGCGTCTCGTCTATATCGTATAATTCAGATAAGAAAACGGATAAAATGCTTTTTTTGCCTTCATCGTAAATACGGGTATAAAAGCAAAGTTTATTTATATCGAAGTTTTTGAGTGCTTCTACTACTTCTTTTGATGGGCTGTAGTTAAATTCGTTTCTGTCTAAAAAGTTTAAATCTTTTTGTCTCATATTTATTTTTCTATTTTTTCTCTGTAAGATACTGGTTAACTCCTTTGGAGCACCAAATTCGCTTTTCATCAATAGTTCTCTGTAGTATCTCGTTATTAATATTAAATTGTGCCCGTGAATTATCTTGGTGATATAAATGGAACACAATGCCGGCATTCTTGATGATACGTTTACGTACACCTGCATTAATTAGTCTGCAGGCTATTTCGCTGTCTTCTCGTCCCCAGCCAATCATGTTTTCATCATATCCATTGACCATTAATAAATCACTTCTCCAAAAACCCATGTTACAGCCGCGTACATATAGTAGATCTGTCCGGTGGTAGTTTTGTAAGAGATATGTTAATAGTTGCCAACGTATTCCATTGAGCCGGTTATGTACTCCTTTATTACGGATTGAAACACGTATGCTTCGTTCTATTATTAATTTCTTAGAAAGTTCAGATTGTATATTGAGACGGCTACCACTTACAAAACTGTTTTTGCGTGCAAAGCGTTTGTGGTCTTTGATAAAATGATGATTCAAAATGATATCTCCATCAATTTGAATTATATAGTCCATACTGGCTTTTGCAATAGCCTTATTTCTGATAACAGTTAGGCGGAAGCCATTATCTTCATGCCATACGTGTATAACAGGTACAGTAGATTGTTTCTTGAATTCTTCCACTATTTTCCTGGTTTCTTCATTGGAACCATCATCTGCGATCAGTACTTCGTCAGGGAGTACTGATTGTTGAAGTACACTCATAAGGCAAAGGTCTAGTGCCTTGGGAGAGTTGTATGTTGAGATAATCAATGAAACTGTCATAGGTTTGGTTTGTTAGATTTCTTCAATTCCGTTATTTGTTCGGGTTATTTTTTGTTCTTTAATAGTCTTCATAAACTCTCTATGATGCGGTTCTTCCTTGCGAGAGAGCTGCTTATGGTACAGGTGATAGGCTATTGCTGAAAATTTAATAATTTTCTTTTCTATGCCTGAGTTTACTAGTCTCCAACTAAGTTCTTCATCTTCATGTCCCCATCCTTGTAAATTGTTGTCATATCCGTTAATACCAATAAGGTCTTTTTTCCAGAAAGACATATTACATCCTTTTACTCTTTTTCCTGACAATTCTTTACGAGTGGCAAACTTCGCAATCATGGGATAAAGTCGTAAAGCATTTGTAGGTTGCTTCATTATTAACTGGAGTTTATTTATTATTGATAGTTTCCCTTTATCTAGTAAAGATGTGGTCGCTCTTACATTAAGGTTTGCTCGGGTTCCTCTAATAAAACACCCTTCCTCAGCCATATATACATGGTCTTCTATAAAATTTGGACTAGCTATGATATCTCCATCTATTTGAATGATATAAGAGGAAGATGCTTTGCTTATAGCTTTATTCAATACTATTGTTTTACGAAATCCTCTGTCTTCATGCCATTCGTGGAATATAGGAAAGGAAGCATTTTGTGTAAACTCATGTATGAGTTTTGTTGTTCATCAGACCCATCATCCGCAATGATGATTTCAGAAGGCAATATCGTTTGTCTTAAAATGCTATCCAAACAGAGCCGCAAAGCCTCTGGCCAGTTGTATGTAGCGATGATTAACGATATTGTGATCCCTTTTTTCATATTCCAGATATTTTATGAAGAATAAACATGCAAATATACATTACTATCCTCAGAATAGCAATTATTTAGAGCTTTAATTTTTAATACGTTTGTGCTTATATGAGAATAGATTATTTATTTTATATAAAAATAGAATGAGAGTTTTCATTCGTTTTTTAAATTTGTGTGTATTTGCTAAAATATGAATGATGTCTCTAAACCCTGAACGGTCTAGTGCAGCACAGTCTATAAATACTTTACTTTGTGTTGCAGGAAAAGTGTTTTGAAACCATAATGTACGTTCTTGATTAAGTTCTTTCCCATTGGAACTTATACCTCTTCCATCGCATTCAGATATAATATATGGTAAGTGGCGATAAGTGCGGTTTTCAATTATAAGGCACTGGAAACAATGTGCCCAATCAGATATGATTTTGTAATTAATGTCATATCTTTTATCTTTAAATAAGGTATGATGTATAAAACATGATTGATGGTGTAGTGAATTATCTGATAGATATATGAGATCCAATGTGTCTGGGTATACTCTTTTTTTAGTTTTTCTTTTATAAAATAAGATAGTGTCTCCGTATAGGTATTCTGTACCATCAAATGGTATTTTTGCGAGAATGTCTTGGCTTAGGCAATCACCAGAGTTGAGGAAATATAGATATTGTCCTTTTGCATGATCAATTCCTTTATTCATACCATCATATATTCCTTTGTCGGATTCTGAAGACCAAAAACTTAGATGAGGGTTTTCTTTTTCATATTGTATGATAGTTTCTCTACTACCATCAGTGGAGCCTGCATCAATGATAATGTGTTCATATGATGAAAATGATTGTGAACTTACACTCTCTAATGTCTTGAGTAAACCAAGATTATTGTTAAAGTTTACAGTAATTATACTAAGTATTGGTCCATTCATATATGTAAGATTTTACATTGTTTTCATGATTGTATGGCTTTTTGGTAAGCCTCTTCTGTTTTCTGGGCTGCTTTTTCCCATGAATATCGTTTTAAACGTTCGTTACCTAAACGGATTAATTGAGAACGTTTTTCTTCATTATATATTACTTTTGTGATAGCTTCAGACATGGAACTAATAGAGTATGGATCAAAATATACAGCAGCATCACCTGCTATTTCGGGAAAACAACTAGTGTTGCTGAGTGCTACGGGGCAGTGACATGCATAGGCTTCTAAAATAGGAATTCCAAAGCCTTCATAAAGAGAAGGATATACGAATAGTAAAGCTCTGGAGTATAATTCACTAAGAGCTTGATCAGAAGCTTTTATATGAATCGTATATTCGAATATACCCATGCCAATAAGCATATCTTGTTCGTCTTTTTTTAGTTTACTTCCTGTGTAAATTGCAAATAGTGTTTTATCTTGTTCATGTATTTGAGCGAATGTTTCCATAAAGCGTTTGAAGTTTTTATAGGGGGTACGATCGCCAACAAATAATAGAAATCTTTCGGGTATTTGTAATTTATGTTTTCCCGAAAAGTGTTTCATGCTTGTGCTGTGGTAAATAACATCTATCTTTTGAGGATTAATATTGAAAATTTCAATGATATCCTTTTTGGTGTTTTCGCTAATAGCTATAATTCGATTGGCACGTGTTATAACCTTTTTTTTATGACCTATTGTGATATTTGCATCTGTTACATATTGTGGAAATTTTTCGTGGATCATATCGTGTACAGTAATAATGTATGGGTTTTCTCCAATATAATCTAAAAAATATGGATCATAGTATGTAGGGTGTAATAAGTATGGTCCACCTGTTTTTAGTAGTTTTTTTGTTATTTCGTGATTCTTTTTTTCAAAAAAGGAATGATATCGTTTGTAGATAAATCTTGGCAATAATATTAGGCTTTTTTCCAACATCCAACTTGTGAGGTAATAATTGATAGAATATCGCACGGTGATTTTATGTTTTGCTGAAATTCTTTTAATTATCTCACAGAAATAACGTGAAATACCACCAAAGCGTTGCATTTCGAATATTTGATAGTCATATATGATAAAAAGCGATTTCATAGTCATTATTGTTTTGGTTTATGAAATGAAAAAAATGAATTTATGTAGTATAAAAATAAGATGATTTTCCTTATACGTTTTTTGAACTTGTGAGTTTTATTTAATAACGGAACTAAGTTACCAAGCCCTGTTTCCCTGAAAGCCTCTAGTTCTAAAAATGATTTGAAAAAGGTTTTATTGATGTTTTGTTCTATCCATTTGTTGCGTTCTTCCCATGTTTTCTCATAATTAGAACTTGCACCTCCACCATCGTATTCAACGATAGTTGTTGGAATGTGTTTATAGCTACATCCTTTTAAGATTATAGAGTGGATTGCATGTATCCAGTCTGATATAATTTTATAGTTAGTATCATATTTTTGTTCTATGAATAATGAATGGTGGATAAAACAAGCTTGTTGTGAAATCCAACCTTTTGAATTTGCAAGAAAGAATGTGTCGAATCTATCTGGGTATTTCCATATCCATGGATCTTCGTTTGTTGGTATAATTTTTATATTGCCATATATGTATTGGGTGCCATCAAAAGGAATATGTCTTAAAACATCTTTTATAAGACAATCTCCAGAGTTGAGAAAATATAGATATTCTCCAGAAGCATGTTCTATTCCTTTATTCATTCCATCGTATATTCCATTGTCTTTTTCTGATACCCAGTAGGCCAAATGAGAAGTTTCTTTACTGTATTTTATAATTGTTTCTTTGCTTCCATCTGTTGAACACGCATCAATAATGATATGTTCATAAGATGTGAATGACTGATTCTTTATGCTATTCAGAGTTGCTATTAATCCTTTGTTATTGTTGAAATTTACAGTTATGATACTTAATGTGGGTTGGGTCATAATCATTTATTTAAATGTGTTTGCAAATATAATAATAATGAATTGAATTTGTAGGTTTGTTATATGATAAAATTGTTGGAAGTGCTTTAGCTATTTTTAATAGGGAAGAGGGCTTTTTGTTACTTTTGTTGTGTGGGGTAGTGAGGAATTATGTATATTTGCTGAATATAACGATTTATATAATAAATGAATGGATTGTTTAGTAAGTGTAATTGTCCCTGTCCATAACACAGTTGAGTATTTGCCTAGGTGTATTGATTCGATACGTAATCAATCTTTGAAAGATATAGAAATAATTCTAGTAGAAAATCAATCAAATGATGGCTCTGCCGCATTGTGTGATGAATATATGTCTTTTGATTCTCGTGTGAAAGTACTTCATCTTCCGGTTGCCAATGCATCAATAGCTCGTAATGCAGGACTAGATATTGCTTCAGCTCCCTATGTTGGTTTTGTTGATAGTGATGATTATATCGATTATAATATGTATGAGGAGTTATTTGATGTGATAAAATGTCATGATGTTGATATTGTCTATTCTAATTTTCAGACTGAATATTTGGATGGTCGAATTGAAGGATGTGATAAAAACTCCGGACAGATATATATACGCTCATCGTTGGATGTATTAAGAGATATGATGTGGGATAAATTGAATTGTTCGTCTTGTACAAAGCTTTTTAAAAGAACAGTCTTTTCAGAGTATAAATTTCCAGAAAATAATATTTATGAAGATAGAATTGCGATGCATATGTGGATATTGCAATGTAAGCAGGTAGCTTGGGTTGATAAGGTGTTTTATCATTATGTTGAACGCAGTAGTAGTATTTGTCATTTAATTACTCCTTTGAATAGATATCATTATTTTATGGCTGAATTTTCTCGGATAGAGTTTATAGAGAAGCACTTATTGTTTGAAGGAGAAGAATTATTGGAAGTAAGGAATAGGCTTATTCGTATATGTTTTTTTACTTTTGAGGAGTTTGTCCTTTTGACGAAACCGAGGTGTTTTCAGAAGCCAATAAAGCATATGAGAGCTAAATTTAAAACATTATTAAAATTTCCTTCTCGAGAGTTAGAAGTTTTTTATCGCAAACGAATAAGAAAAATTGTCTATTTTTGGCCAATATATTATTGGCGACATTTTTCCTGATTAGAAACAACTGGCAGGGTCTAGTATGTAGGTATTGATATATGTAAATTGAGGTTGGACGATGTAGTCGGAGGAAAACTGACGAATTGTATGTCCTAAATGTTGATAATATAAATGTAATATGGATAAATTACTACCACTTGTGTCTGTTATTGTTCCTGTTTACAATGGGGAAATTTTTCTAGAAAAATGCCTTCAAAGTGTAATATGTCAGAGCTATACAAATATTGAGATTATTGTTGTAAATGATGGAAGCATAGATAATACATCATTGATAATAGATCGATATGTAAAATTGGATAAGCGTATAATCGGGTTGGAACAGAAAAATGGAGGACCTGCCCTAGCTAGGAATAAAGGTTTGAAAATAGCTAAGGGGAAATATGTGCAATATTTGGATAGTGATGATTGTCTGCATGAAAAAGCAATTGAATATTTGCTAGATAAAGCGGAAGCTAGCAATGCGGATATTGTAGTTGCCCCTTTCCAGTTTTGTTATTTAGATGGTACCTCTTATAAATCGTCGTTTTTTAATTTCTCAAGTATGTCTGGTATTGATTACCTTAAAGAAATATTAAATAATAAGGCTTATTGGAGTGTTTGGTCTAAATTTCATAAACGTGAATTGTTGTTGAATGACCCAATGGAGATATATCCAAATATATGTTTTGGGGAGGATGTGATTTGGAG
>ERZ1504275.820-NODE-820-length-8954-cov-2.262052_pt1 | contig 8954 bp, 8 predicted proteins | sample MGYA00571873_ERZ1504275 | MGnify/ENA primary metagenome ERZ1504275 (study PRJEB39906, sample SAMEA3182102) | gut metagenome | biome: human; feature: gut; material: Stool; isolation source: human stools | place: Canada | collected 2013-02-18 ...
GAATTGGGCAACCAGATTGGCAGGCTGGACGGCCGTGTGAATAAGGTCGGCGCCGGCGCTGCGGCTCTGGCGGCCTTGCACCCCGTTGATTTTGACGCGGATGACAAGCTGGACGTGGCTGCGGGCTGGGGTCATTACAAAGGCAGGAACGCCATGGCTCTGGGCGCGTTCTACCGTCCGGACGAGCGGACCATGTTCAGCCTCGGCGGTACTGTTGGGAATGGGGAAAACATGATCAATGCGGGTATCACCTTTAAGCTGGATAAACGCAGAGGCCCAATTCACGCCATTACTTCCAAAGTACAGCTGGTGCAGGAAGTGACGCAGCTGAAAGCGGATAATGACGAACTGCGTAAGGATAATGCGGAATTGCGCGAACAGATGAAAGAGATCAATGCCAAGTTGGAAAAACTTATGGCGGCGAAATAAGTGAAGAAAGAGCGGCGGTAAGAGCCTGACAGTTTCTTGCTGCTGCCTCAAAACAGAGTGCGTACCTGTTCCACAAGGTACGCACTCTGTTTTTGCATACGGTCACGGTTACAGTAAAGCAGGAAGTTATCTTTGTAAATCTTTTGTGAAAGCCTTTTTTGCCCCTTACAAGCAAAAGAATATATTGTATAATAAACTAAAAGGCGCAGTAGATCCTATATATGTTTTATGAGGATAAAAGTTATGATTATAAAAGGCCGTATGGCAGGCCGGAAAGAGGAAGGCTATGTATAAGATTCTGATTGCGGATGACGACCCTCGAATTCGCGAGATTTTGCGTGTATATTTTAAAAAAGCGGATTTTGAAGTGATTGAGGCGGAAGATGGGCAACAGGCGCTTACCAAGGTCGAAAAGGAAAAGCCCAATATTGTTCTGTTGGACATCATGATGCCGGTGATGGATGGTATACAGGCCTGCGAAGAGATTCGCAGTACCTACGATATCCCTATTATTATGCTGACGGCGAAAGATGAGGATGATGACCGCATTCTGGGGCTGGAACAGGGCGCGGACGATTATATTACGAAACCGTTTAATGCCAGAGAAGTCATCGCCCGCGTAAAGGCGGTCCTGCGTCGTTCCGGCGGTTTCCAGAATTTAACGGATAAAACAAAAATTAAATTTGACGGTCTTTCCATTGACAGGGAACGCATGGAAGTGTTTTCTTTTGATAAGCCGGTTACGTTTACGACTAAAGAGTTTGAATTGCTTTGGTACCTGGCGTCGGCACCCGGTAAAGTGTATTCGCGCAACCAGCTGTTGGAGTCCATTTGGGGCTACACGTATTTTGGGGATACACGCACCGTGGACACGCATATTAAACGGATCCGCCAGAAACTGGCGATCCCTCCCGAGTCCGGCTGGGACATCGCCACGGTTTGGGGCGTAGGCTATAAATTTGAATTGAAAAATACAGTTCCCAACACGAAGTAGCAGTCTTTGAGGTGTGGAGTGAATAAGTCATTAAGTACCCGGCTGATGTATAGCTTTATGGCCATCATTGTGATTGTGGTGGTTGGCATCACAGCCGGTACTTCCTATTTAATCGCAGATTATTTCTTTAAAATTAAAGAAGAAGAACTGTCGCAAAAAGGACGGGAAATGGCAGATACGGTGGAGTATTTCGTGACCAACGAAAACAACCGTTATATGTTAATGCGTTATTTAATTGCGGTGGATCGCCTGGTAGGGGCTCGTATCTGGTTGTTTGATGATGATTATAATCTGCTGGCGGCATCGAATATTGCCGCGGATGTAGATGCTGTGGGGAATCTGACAACGGTCCAGGGCGAGCCTAAACTGCATAAGCCGGATGTGGCAGCCCCGGCGAATCAGATCCCCGTGTATGAGTATACGACTCGTCTGGCTGAAGAAATCAAGCACGGGCAGGTTTCCCATAATGTTAATAATATTTTGAAAGATATCTACCGGGGCGGCATGGTCCATTCCCAGATTTATCACCCTTATTTTAAACAACAGGTAATTCTGGTAGGTGTGCCGTATGGTGATAAAAATCACCCCAAAGGAGCTATTTTGATGGCGGAGCCGTTGAGCGGCTTTGGCGGTTTTCTGCGCAATGTCTATATCTTTACCATTATTGTGGGGATTATCGGCCTGATCATCAGTCTTTTTATGGTACGTCGTTTGTCCCAGCAGGTAGTGAAGCCTCTGGCTTCTATGAAAGATGCTACGATTGCCATCGCCGGGGGGAATTATTCTCGCAAGGTAGAGGTAAACGGGGAAGACGAAGTGGCCGAGCTGGGCAATGCCATCAATCACCTCAGTTCTGAACTCAGCAGCTATCTGGGGAAATTAGCCCGCATGGAAAAGATCCGCCGCGATTTCGTAGCGAACGTGTCCCATGAACTGCGTACGCCGATCACGATCATCCGCGGGTATAATGAGATCATCGGGGACAGTCTCCCGCCTCGGGATATCAGTAAACGCTACAGCGACCTGATTGCCGGTGAAACGCTGCGGTTGGAACGGCTGGTTCGGGGTCTGCTGGACATCAGCCGTTTACAGAACAGCGAAAAACTCAAACCCTCGGATATGGTGCCGTTGCCGATGGCTGACATTATTCGAACGGTGGCGGAAAACCTGATGGTGAAAGCGGACCCGAAAAAAATTACCCTGGCGCTGCAACTGGAAGAAGGCACGGAGGTCATGGGCAACGGGGATCAGATGGTGCAACTGTTGTTGCTTTTGGGTGATAACGCAATCAAATATTCCCCCGAGGGCAGTTATGTCCGGTATGAAAGTAAGACCCTGCCGGGCGGTTCTTTTGAGGTAAGCGTCGTGGATAATGGCCCCGGCATTCCGGAAGAGGATATCCCCTTTATTTTCGAGCGTTTTTATAAGGTGGATAAATCCCATGCGCAAAGTTCTTCGAAGGGCACCGGGTTGGGGCTGGCCATTGCGAAAGAAATTGTGCGTATGCATGGAGCGCGTTTGGAAGTATTCTCGCAAGTTGGTACGGGCACGCGGTTTGTAATCACCTTTTCGACGGATAAGGTGATCAAAGCTGCGCCGCAGGGGCAATGAAACAGGTTGCCTGCCGTCAGATCAAGGTGGCAGCGAAGTGAACCTGAGCGGAATAAAAAGGACGCAGAACGACCTTTGCCCGCTTATCTTACGGGAACAAGTCACATAAACGCAGTAAAAATAGCGACGGTAATTCATGAACGAATGGGATAAAAGAGAAACGGAGGGGAAACCATGCTGGAAAAACTGGCGCCGGAATTCCGCTTTGCTTCTCTGACAGACATCGAAACAGAGTGGCTGAAAGAACATCAGTTTGAGGCTTTGGTGCTGGACATTGATAATACGTTGTTGGCCAGAGACTGTACGCGAATTCCGGCAGACCATCTTTTTTGGCTGCAGAACCTTCGCCGTGCAGGCATCGATCTGGTCCTGGTTTCCAATAACGGGGGCCCCAGAGTCGAAGAGTTACAGGTACAGCTGAAAGAGCATGATGTCCCTTTGCCAATCCTGACCTGGGCAGGCAAACCATTGAAACCGGCTTTTTTGCGTGCATGCGCTTTATTAAATCATTCTCCGTCATCTATGGGAGGGCCGGCCCCCGGAATTTTGGTAGTGGGCGATCAACTATTTACTGATGTGCTGGGCGCCCATTGCAGCGGGTTGCCGGCTGCCTGGACCCGGCCGTTGCCGGGGCGGGACTTTATTTTTACCCGGATCGTAAGAGTGGCGGAACGTTGGGTTGCCGGGCGTCTGATGCAGCAGGGACGGATGCCGGAAGAGATCATACAGAATACAAAGCAGTGAGGGGAAGCAGATGAAACTGGCGTTAGTTCAAATGGAGATCAAAGAAAAAAACTGTGCCGGCAATACTCGCCACGGTCTGGACCTGTTGCGGGAAGCCGCCCGACACAGTGAGCTGGTGATTTTACCGGAGATTTGGACAACGGGCTATTCGTTAGGGCGTTTAAAAGAAGAAGCGATTACGCTTTCCGACCCACTTTTTGCGGAGTTAGCCTCCATTGCCCGAGAAAATAACTGCTTTCTGCTGCCCGGTTCACTTCCGATAAATATAGAAGGGAAGATCTATAATCTGCTGCCGGCCATTGACAAAAAGGGGCACATCGTCCATCAATACAGCAAGGCTCATCTGTTTGGGATGTTTGAGGAAGAGCGCTTTTTCGCGGCCGGTCATAATTTTAAAACGTATCATTTAGGGGACATCTGTTGCGGTTCCACGATTTGTTATGACCTGCGTTTTCCGGAATTATATCGACATCTGGCGCTGCAGGGCGCGCAGCTGATCGTTTGCCCTGCGGAATGGCCTTCCCTGCGCGGCGCTGGGTTTGACCTTCTTTCCCGGGCGCGGGCGTTTGAAAATCATTTGTATGTAGCGGCGGTCAATTGCGTAGGTACTTTTAAAAATGCGCCGTTTTATGGTCATTCACGCCTCATCGATCCGTTGGGGCGGATTGTGGCGGAAGGCGGTACGGACGAAGAGATTATTTATGCGGAACTGGACCTTGCCAGGATAACCCGGACGCGCAGTGTATTGAATGCGTTGCAGGATGTCAGGCTGTCCATTCAGGAGCCGCGGTTATGACGGGCAAGTGTTAATAGTTAAGCATTAACAGTTATACGATTTATGACAGGCAGCTTAGAAAACTGGTTAACAGGGCGTTTTATGCCGGCAGGACAGGAGGAAGAAATGCGGTATACTAAATTTTGGGGCTTTTTTCTGGCAGTGGTTTTCTTTGTCTTTCCCGCTGTGCAGTCTGTGGCTGCAAAAAACGTGCCCAAAGACGTAACTTATTTGCTGGGCTTGTATTACGGTAACGGTTCTGTTTTTCTTGTGCGGGAAAACAGGGGGGAACTGGAGCTGCTTTACCAGACGGATCCGGCGGATAAGGATTTTTCCCATGCGAATATTTTCCCTCTGAAAAAAGTGCGCTTTGATTCTTATACCATTAATGAGGCAGGGCCTCTTCTTTCGGCGGAAGCGGCCGTACGTTTTGAACGGGATGCCGATGGCAATGGGATTCTTTGTAAAGTAGGCGGCAAACGTTTTACACGCGCCTTTTTCCCGGGCCAGGGCAACAAGACGCAGAGGCTTGAACCCAACGCAAATGCGGCGGCTTTAAAAAGCAAAGCGGCTCAATTTACGCCGCCGGCTTCTCTGCAAAAGGGAAAAGCGGCCCATCTGGTAAACTTGCGGCAGGCGGTTCCTTCGGCTCTGTTTGATTTGCGTTATGCGACGGACAACAATATATTCGGCGTGCCGTTGTATGCTGAAAAAGTGACCGCAATGCTTGATGAGCAGGCGGGCAAGGCGTTGCAAAAGGCGGCTTCCTTCCTTGGCACACATGGTTATGGGCTTTTGATCTGGGAAGCGTATCGCCCCTGGTATATTTCCAAGTTGGCCTCCGACCTGTTGCCGGCTAAACAGAAGGGGATGCTGCCCTTACCTAAAGAAGGGGAAGACAGAAATACCGGTCTGGCTGTGGACGTAAGTCTGTATTATCTGGACAGCGGTTTGCCGGTCGCGATGATCAGTGATTTCGATGAGATCTCCCCCCGCCAGTTTCCGGCCTATGCAGGCGGCACGGAAAAACAAAGGCAGCAGCGTGATCTGTTGGTAAAGAGTATGCAGGATTCCGGGTTTGTTCAGGGCGAACAGGAGTGGTGGCATTTTACGTTGGGCGATGTTGCAGGGTTTCAGCATTTGAATCTACCCAATTAAAACCTGCTTTGAATCTTCTTGATTAAAACCAAATCTTACTGATCAAAGTCGGGACAGGGGAAACGTTGTGCAGTCTTTTTATAAAAGGATACATTTTTTCACAAGCGGATTCTTGCTTGACAAATTTTTGTCGCATGTTACAGTTATAAATATGAAAAATACAGAAAATAAGGGCGGAGGTAAAACTATGACAGTGTATGATTGTGCCAATGAACTGGCAAGAGAAATGCGGGCGACCCGCGAATTTTCCGTATTGAAAGAAGCAAAAAACAAGCTGGCGTCTGAACCGGATACAAAATTTATGCAGTTAGGGCAGGAAGTGGAAATTGCCCGCTATCAGAAAAAAGAAGTACCGGCAGACAAACAGGAAGAACTTGATAAATTAATGCGTACATTAAGCCTGAATCCGTTGGCTATGGATTATTTAAACGCATTTCAGCGTTTCCAGCTTATGTTTCAGGATGTGTCTAAAACCATTACCGATGTCGTAAAAGAAGTGGCAGAGTAAGGCATGAATAATCAGGAAATTGCAGACTCGTTGAAAAAAACGATTTTGGGCGAGGTGCGGATCAACGAGCCCATGACGCATCATACCTCTTTTCATATCGGGGGGCCCGCCGATATTCTCGTCATTCCTCAGTCCACAGAGGATGTGCGTAAGGTTCTGGATTTTACGCGCCAAAAGGATATTCCGCTTACCGTATTAGGTAATGGCTCCAATGTACTGGTTCGCGATAAAGGGATCCGTGGCATTGTCCTGAAGTTGGGCAATGCGTTGAAAAGCCGGGAGCAAAAGGGGAATCGGTTTACCTTTGGCTGCGGCATCGCTTTAGCACAGTGTTCCCGTATTATAGGAGAAGCAGGGTTTAGCGGCATGGAATTTGCCGTTGGCATCCCCGGCAGTTTAGGCGGCGCGTTATATATGAATGCAGGTGCTTATGGCGGAGAGATGAAGGATGTGGTGGTGGCAGCGTCTGTTATGGATCGACGCGGGGAGATCCGGGTCCTTTCTCCCGAAGAACTGCAATTAAGTTATCGCCATTCCGTGTTGCAGGAGGATGGCCGTATCGTCTTGGATATAACGCTGGAAGTGGTACCGGCAAATGGTGCCGAAGTGTTGGCTAAGATGGAGGAATTGAGTCAGCGGCGGATCAGCAAACAACCGTTGGAAATGCCCAGTGCCGGCAGTGTTTTTAAACGCCCGGAGGGTTGTTTTGTAGGGCCTTTAATTGAAAAAGCCGGACTTAAAGGGTTTAGGATCGGCGGCGCGCAGATTTCCGTAAAGCATGCCGGCTTTATTGTAAATGCCGGAAATGCGACGGCCGCGGATGTACTGGCATTGATTTTGTATATTCGTAACAAAATTTGGACAGACTATCAGGTACAGTTGAAGCCGGAGGTCTTGATTATAGGAGAAGAATGACCAATATCTATGATTTAATTGCGGACTTATATACAGATGATGAGAGCTGGAACCAGGTGCTGCGTCGGGAATACGCCGATGAATTCCTGCGTCGGGAGGCCTTCGCCGGTGCCGACGATGATGAATTGATTGATATCTGGTCCCAGGTCATGTTTTTGTTGGTTTATTGCGGTAATTCCGGAGCGAATATAGGCGACCTGTCCGGCGAAGATTTTATTTATTGTCTGGGCTGGTGCCAACGCAATGTAGGTGATTTTATTTTAAATTACAGGGGCGTAGAGCGCTTTTTGTCTGTGAACGATCGTCTGCTGCGTTTCTTAAAACAGAAGAAAGCGATCTCGGACGATACGGCGGCAGCCAAATGCCGCGCCAAGGTGCTGGGAGAAGGGGAGCAGCTGCTGATTTTTAATAAAGACGGTTCCCTGCCTTCCGCATTTCTGGATCGTCGCCTTAATTCAGAACCTGATTTACCGATGAAAGTGTTTGTGCAGCTGGGACAAAGGCTCACGGATATCTTTGGTTTGTTGCGGGATCATTTTCAACATCCCTTATTTCAACATGACCGGGAACGGGCCTATCTTTCTTTTTTCGGCACAGAGATGGTACCTGATTTAGAAGAGCACCCTGATTTATTTGCCACATTTTGGGAATATTTTACCTTTGATTACCATTTGATTGGCAATAATCAGCGTCCGTTAGAAGAATTTTATGAGTTTTACAAAAAAAATCCCAAACCGGAATACGGTGAAAATAATCATTCCCTGCTCAGTTTGATGGAAATGCTCCTGCAGGCGGAGCTTCTGATTTTTACGGTGGAAGAGCCGGTTTCAGAAGGCTGGTATCAGTGCCGGGATTTCTTTACGGGGAATCTTATGGAGTTATGCCTGCCTTTGGACGAGGGCCTGGATTATACTGACTTTCTCTGTTCGGCTCATGTATTTGAGGATGGGAATCTGGTCACGGAATATTTGCGCAGCGTTACCATACCGCCTTTAGCCAGAAAAGCCCTGCGCAATAATTTTACGCAATTGTTAAAGTGGTATCAGGTGGCGACGCCACAGGCGGACTGGGCAGAATTTTGCCGCGCTAACGGCGCTTTGGTGTTGCACGTGATTGCCTATGCCGGTGTGAAAGACACGGTGTTGGAAGCGTTTCGCTGGACGACAAACGTGAGGGATTACCGGCCGGCTGTCGCCAAACCGCAGGATGAGATCCATGATTTTCTTGTGGTGCTATACAGGCATTTGCACTTGCCCTATCGTGATTGCCGTAATCTGGACAGAATGTGGAACGATTTTCACGCTGTCAGTCCTGTTGTCTGTTTTAAAGAAGAAGACTTCACGTATTGGTGCATCGCCTTGTTAGGCGCTTATATGGAGAGCAATGACACGCCCTTTTTTGATATGGATCAATATGTAACTTCCTCCCGCTATGATAGGAATACGATTCAGGAAAAGATGGAATATATTCGTACTTCACTTCAGTTGGAACCTTTCGATCCCCGGTATGTAAATGAAGAAGCGATGATTTCCATGATTTTGTTGTGAAGGAGGACCTGGGATGCTTTGCAAATTCTGCCAACATGAATTTGACGCTCGTCTGACAGAATGTCCTTATTGCCACCGTCTTGTGGAAGTAGAGGCTCAACCGCTGACCCGGGAAGAACGGGATAATTTTAGCGGCGCAACGATTGAAGCGGACGGCACGATCCATGAAGGGGACGAGGGTGCTGCCGGAGTACGTCAGGACAACGGTTACAAGAGTTCCGGTGACGGGGCGGAAACGACAGCGGATGGGTCCGGCATTCATGTCTACCACAC
>ERZ1504275.831-NODE-831-length-8877-cov-2.481637_pt1 | contig 8877 bp, 9 predicted proteins | sample MGYA00571873_ERZ1504275 | MGnify/ENA primary metagenome ERZ1504275 (study PRJEB39906, sample SAMEA3182102) | gut metagenome | biome: human; feature: gut; material: Stool; isolation source: human stools | place: Canada | collected 2013-02-18 ...
CCACATAACTTACTAATACACAATCAGCCTGTTGATTACAAAATAAAAGGAAACTCAATCAGTATGACCGCCAGCAGGAAGACTAACCTTTTCAATAGTCCTTCCGGCAAGCTCAAAGTGGTAAATGCTCCGCTTATACTCTTTGAACCGGAAGCGAATTTCACTATTAGTGCCAAAGTAACAGGCAAACTAAAAGCTGTTTATGATGTGGCGGCACTTGTTGTCTATCAGGATGACGAGACTTGGGCCAAGTTCTGTTACGAGAACTCTGTCAATCTTATGCCGACAATTGTATCTGTTGTGACTCGTACGTTTTCAGATGACTGTAATTCAATGCCAGCCGGTGACTATGCGTATATGGCAATCGTAAAGAGAGGCTCTGAGTACTCATTTTTTTATTCCCCGGACAATAAAAACTGGTCTATGGTACGAAACTTCAACCTCAATACTACTGGTAAATTAAAGTAGGGTTTGCTGTACACGGATCGCGTGGGAACGGATTTACCGGGGATTTTAGTGAAATAAAATATCTGCCGAGAGCACTTGATGATATGAGGACATTGCCAGAGGAATAAAAAATGATATACCCAAAATTTAAGCTAATCATAAAATGAAAACCAAACGCACAAGAAGTTCCTTTCGTTCGATGAGTTCGAAGATACACACGTTAGCAAACGAGAAAGACGTTTTCCTACTGACACATACGATTCCCCATAGTCTGAGATTTCCCCACTGCGATGCGGTGATGCATCACGGAGGGGCAGGCACAACACATAGTGTAGCTCGCACCGGCAAACCACAGGTGATCATGCCGCTTATCATCGACCAGCCTTATGGACCTATCGTGTACAGCAATTAAAGATAGGACCGGAACGAATTAAAATAGGTAAAGATTCCGACAGGGAATTAAAAGAAAAGATATATGATTTAGTGGCTAATCCTGTATATAAAAAGAATGCAGGAGAGTTAGGCGAAAAGATTCGTTCCGAACAATCTACAGACAATTTTTGTGACTTTATAGAATCAATAGTGTCTGAAAATCAATAGCCGGTAAAAAAAATGCTTCACAAACTATTTATACCTATTTTCCGTTATAATAATAAAAGAGTTGCTATTCTCGGAAATATCCGAAGGAAAATAAAAAAACAGTATCATTTTATGCAGGAATCTACCGACAAATTCAAGAATGAGGAGTTAATACTCCGCGATTATCTGGCTATTGAAAGAACAAAGTTGGCCAATGTACGAACCTTGTTCTCTTATATCCGTACTTCACTCTATCTTCTTACTGCCGGAATCGGAATATTTCAGATCGAAAGTATATCCCGTCTGGACGGTCTCGCATGGGTATGTGTCGCAACCGGAGTTATCTTGTTCATTCTGGGCTTCATCCGTTATTTTCAAATGGGTAAACAATTGAAGGGGTATGTAAAACAGTCCCATTGTGATTAGAATACCTGGTTGCAGTGTAAAACATCACATGAAATATCACCATCTTTGTTGCTTCATCACGAAGCCTTCAAAGAAATCATCCCGATAACTATTTCCAATTGCAATCTCGTACGATTTGATAAATATATCATTGTTATCAAACGAATCGATATGGGCTGTATTGACTATATACGACTTATTGACCCGTAAAAAAGACTCCTTCGGTAATAAATCAAAAACGGCTTTCAGACTCATACGGGTAATGATACGTTGTTCGCCTAATTGCAAGATCACATAATCTTTCAATCCTTCGACAAAGAGGATATCAGAGAAGTTGACTTTGAAATATCTGCGTTCCGCCTTTACAAAGAAATATTCGGCAGCCGCAATCGTTTCAATCGCTTCCTTTTCCTCTTGCAACAATAAGGAATGATAAGACTGCGCTTTCTCAATCGCTTTCTGAAAGCGTTCCGCCTCCACCGGCTTTATCAGATAATCAATCGCATCCACCTCATAACTATCTAATGCGTATTCTGTATAAGCGGTAGTGAAGATTACCAATGTTCGTTTGGAGATAGTTCGGGCAAACTCAATTCCCGTAATACCCGGCATCTGAATATCCAGAAATACAAGGTCTACTACATGCTGCTCCATAAAGTCAGAAGCTGTGGCAGCACTATTAAAGCTTCCCACCAACTGAAGACATTCCGCCTCCTCTATCAGTAATTTCATTGCCTCACGTGCCAATGGTTCATCATCTACAATAATACAATTCATAGCGTTATACATAAAATTACAATATACCGATTTTCATTCTCTATCTGTTCCAGTTCATAACGATCGGGATATAACAGCCCCAATCTACGCTGAATATTTGCCAGCCCAATACCTCCTACCTTGTTACTGACAGCAACCGCCGGCGTGGAATTTTCACAACGAAATTCCAACCGGTTTTCTTCTACCTTAAAAGAAAGATGTACGGACGAAGGATGCTCGCTGTCAAAACTATGCTTTACCGCATTCTCCACAAAAGGAATAAACAATAACGGCTGAATCCAAATGGAGTCAATGTCTCCCTCCTGCTCCACTGTAAACTGAAAATGATCCCTACGTATTTTTTCCAGATTCAGATAGTCATTCAGAAAACGAATATCCGAAGCTAAAGAGACCCTTTCGCGCGAACTGTCATTAATCTGATACCGCAGTAAATCTTCCAGCTTAAAAAGAACTTTGGAAGCCTCTTCCGGATTCCTCTTAATCAGCACATTGGCATTATTCAGCATATTGAACAGGAAGTGCGGGTTTATCTGATTTTTAAGGAACTTCAGTTCAGATTGCAAAGTGGTAGATTCAAGTTTATCAATACGCAGATTATAACGCAGCCAATGAGTGAACAATGAAATTGCCGCCGAACCTGCGGTAACAAACCCCATAGTAAGTATGCCCGAAAAGGCATTGATGAAAGTAGCAAATCCATCGGGGTTCCTGACAGGCAAAATAACCTCAAAAAGCAATCCTTGCGTAACTGAAAGAAAAGTGATTACCACCAGATTGGTGATGATAGCTGCCAAAACATAACTACCCAAACGATTCTTTAATAGAAAACGGGGAACCAGCACGTGCAGGTTCGTATAAATCACCGCATCCATAGACAAGAAATATGCCAGACACCCTCCCAAGCGTCGCCAGAAAGAGACAGTCTGCAAAGGCTCGTACCAAAAGACATTGATGGTAATCAGCAAAACAACCAGTTGCAACAAGATATGCCTGTATATTCTGTAATGAGAGCTTATCAGAAAAGCGGTCACACCTCTGTCATCCATAGTTCCATCATACGGATTTCTATCAACCGTACTTCTATCTTCTATATTTATTATCATTGTTCACCTCCATTCAATTCCAGTCTTATACATTCAGTAGTTAACAACAATCCGTAACGGTCACCATACAATAAGTCCAGCCTTTGCCTGATTCGTTCCAGCCCTCTGTCTTCAGAGAGATTAAGTTGCGGACACATGCAAATGAATACAATCATGCCTTTTTCAACTTTCAGATGAATACTCAGAGAAACAGGAAGAACGATCTGCTGTTCGTGCATCAGCTTCATAATATGCTGTACGAAAGGAATAAAAAGCAAAGGTGGAACCAACATCCGGTTTACCTCCCCTTCCGAAATAAATTGATAGCTGAATTGCGGCTGGGAACTCTGTTCCAATGTCAGATAATTTGTAAGGAAAGCAACTTCACCGCTAAGTAATACTTTGTGCCTGCTGCAATCGTATAACTGATAACGTAGTAACTGGCTCAATTTCATCAACATCTTCGAAGCCTTTTCCGGTTCAGTCAATGTCAGTTCTCCCGAATGATGCAAAGTTTTGAAAAGAAGTTCGGGACTGACCTGCTCTTTCAGCTGCTCTACTTCAGAAAGTACATGTGCCTTTTCCATCTGTGAAACACGTCGGTTTTCTATCATCCATTCTTTCAGGAGCACAGTCATCGTTCCCCCTATCATACAAAGCATTGACAGCATAAAAGAAGATATGTAGTCCATCAGCATGGGAACCGAGAAATACGATCCCCGTGCATGAAGCTGTGGCCAATAGGAATAAGCCAGATATTCTATAATCATCTGTATCAACAGTGCAACGATCATTGCCACAGACAATAATGATAAATACACCATATAATGCCTTTTCAACAAATATCTTGGGAATAACCAAAAAAGATTCAGGCAGATAACACCCACATAAGTAAGCAAGTATATAAAAGTGAACACATAAATCCATCCCCCCAATATATCCCGGTAGTCCATAAAAATGATGAACACCTGATTGAAAGAGATAGTGCCCAGCACCATGACAAGTATCAGATACCGTATCCATCGAAATTCAGGACTAACAAGTAATCTATATAAAATCGCAGATTCGTTGCCTGCTGTAGCTGTTTCAGTTGCCATATGCTTCATTGGGTACGAAGATAAAACTTTTTCCTTCAAGATTTCTATCCGGATATCTAAAATTCAAGTTTATAGCTCACATTCGTCAGAACCGTGGAACCGTCAGTTGCATCTATTTTTCCGGTTTTCACATTATATTCATGTCCGTAGTGCTCTTTCGTAGCCATGAAATTCAATCCTTTTACAGCAAATTCATGAGATACTTTCTTCTTATTGATACGGTAGCTGACAGTATAATTACCGATAAACATGGGTGAATATTGTTTGGAGAATGCTCTCGTTTCGTCATATTGCACTTCCTTGTCCGGGTGTTTCAGGGTCGCTTCTACATCAATCGGGGAATACCGATCCCCTCCCTGTAATGTCAGTTTCAGATTGACACTAAGGATATTCTCCCTGTTTCGCCCCAACATCCATTCCTTGCCGATAAGTCCATTGATGACGTAGTTCCGGTTAAACTTCGTATCATACCACACACCGTCTCCACCACGGTAACGAGAGTCAAACAACGAACCGGAAACCATATAATAAAGCCCTTTCTCCAGAAAACGTTCGAGAGTAATGTCAATTCCAATATTGCAGCCTCTCCCCTTATTGATAAGGGCATCCTCTACGTAAAAATCAGAGCGATTGAGCACAGAATAGGAACTGTCCGCCATCACAGGTACATCATGCAGAAACTGTACATAGGGTTCTATTTTCAGATTCATGCGGTCTGTAATTTTGTAGCTGAAAGATAACATGATATGCTGTGCTTTGGTAAAATCCAGATTCTTGTTAACAGATTGATTTCCTGTATTTTTTGTTTTTACAAAGTAGACGTCCATTTTCTCCATCCGACTGTACATTCCGTAAGCTAAGGCAAAAGTAGCTTTCGGGCTAGCTTGCCATTTCAAACCGGCACGGGGTTCAACCGACCATTTATTATTCAATGTCAAATATTGCCCGTAGATGCCGGCATTGAGAGTCCAACGGTCACTCAAACCGACAGAAGAACTATTGTAGACAGAAAGCAGACTTGTATTGCCGTCCCCCTGAGATACGGTTTCCAGTACCTGGGCTTCGTAAGGCGCTATAGAAAGATTCATATCATAGAACATAACGGTATATGTAAAGCCTGTTTTATTAGTAAACCGGTTGCTGAACTTACGATTATAGGTACTGGTTACTATGAGGTTGGTGTGCTTCGATTCAAGATCCATGTAAGGAGTCGATTCCAAAGCGTGATTGAACATGGAAGCGCCTCCGTCCAGTTGTGAATAGGTAGCGGCAACGGTGGTTTTCAGCGATGCGTCACTATTGAAGAAATAACGGTGGCTGATACCCCCAGCCGCCATATACTGTTTGTCACGCGACTCACTACGGTCACCCCAATATTCCCATTTCTCCGGATTTCTCTCCATGTCACTCTTAAATTTGTCTACCAAGCTGGTTCCCCATACTGAGAAAGTTCCGGCTTTCTGCGTAGGAAAGTTTAGTTTGAAGTTCAAATCCTGATAATCCATCGTTCCACCGTCAAGATTCAGTAGTCCTGTGGTAGAGTAACGGTAATTGAAGATATACGATGCTTTATGTTTCTTGCTCAAAGGACCCTCAGAAGCAACATCAATTCCCATAATCCCTACTTGAATCGTGTTTTCATTCTTTTGATTATTACCATTTCGTAGCTTCATATCAAATACACCGGACACAGCATTTCCATATTCCGCCGGAAAAGCTCCGGTAAAGAAATCAGAATTACCGAGTACCTGTGAACTAAGAGAAGAAAGAATTCCTCCACCCAATGTGGCAATATCCGCGAAATGATTCGGATTCGGGATTTCTACATCTTCCAGTCGCCATTGTAAAAGATGGGGTGCATTACCATGAATAGAGATGCCATTGGAAGAAACACTGGGTGCTACTCCGGCAAAAGCAGAAACTAAGCGTGCCGGATCATCAAAACCACCTGCATAACGGCTCGCTTCTTCCACACTTAACATACGTGCCCCAGTGGTCGCCATCTTATTCATCGCTTCCTCTTTGTTCGTTCGGGCACGAACTACGACTTCACTCAGTTCGTTTACACTTTCCTTCAGAGGGATTTCCAGATAGACTTCTTTGGCGGAAGTTACCAGTATTTCTCTAAAAAGTCCCGGTTCATACCCCATAAATGCTGCTTCTATCGTATGTCTCCCGACAGGAACCTGCGGAATAATGAAACGTCCCAAACTATCGGTTGTCGTCCCCATCCCTGCTTTGTCAGACAATCTCACTGTCGCATACGGTATAGGGTATTTTGAGTCTCCATCCACTACCATTCCACGAATGGTCTGTACCGGACGGCCTTTCCGTTCCGATGTTTGCCCCAAAACAGTAACTGATACAAATAAGGCAATCAATAATAATATCCATCCCCCATAGCGATACAGTTTCCGTGTGAGTTCTTCGCAAAGAACTTTTTCAAAAGTTTTAAGTACTATCCCACATTCATCTGCCGGAATACCTGAACGGGTTGCTATTTCCCCCAATAACATAGTTTTATTCATCTTCATGACTTATTTTGTTTTTTATTTCGACACGAAGATAAGGGATACAGTATTGCCTGTTTTTCAAATGAGACGAACACGCCTCGTTTGTAGACAAGATATAGGATTGATAAGATAAATATGCCTTCCCCTCTAAATGTTCTAAATTTAATATAATAACAACAGGAGGTTACTCTAAAAATAATGAACTACAGGATATGCTGCATAAATTAATGTAATAATATACAGAAAAGCGAGCCCACACTGCATAATACTACGTAAAATATGCATCTATTCTTGTTCATATAACACTCGTTGGTTTTAAAGGAACACCTTGTTCCTTTAAAACCAACACTTCGTTCCTCACCGAGGAACCTATTTTTTCTTGATGAGAAAGTTATAAAAAGGCTATTTTAGCTTATTTTTTCTCTAGTTTGTCATAGATATCGAGAAATCAAAACGTGACATAAGAAACAAAATCGAATGATTAATCTTTCCAAATAACAGGCATCAACAGAAAATGATTACTATTTATTCAATTATCTCTTCCAATGACATAAAGAAGAAAATCCACACTTACAAATCATTGAGATATTCTATTCCCCTTAGTGAACTCTTTAGAACTCGTGTAAATATCCACTTTTTAAGAAAGGTCATTTTTCAGTAGCTGCGGAGCAATCCTCACTTTACCCATAATATTCTACTTGTTCTGTTCTTTTTTTTGATTTGAGGTGTGGCTATTCGACAAATGGGAACGGATTGATTGTAAATAATGGCAATCAACATCAAGGTAAAACCCGTTTTATCTTTCTCGGTTATTTCCCGGATTACTTTACAGGGAACTCCTGCAGCGATTACATTCTCCGGAATATTCTTTGTGATTACACTACCTGCACCGATTACAGAATTTTTCCCGATCGTAACACCACCCATAATATGAACTCCGGCACCTATCCATACATTATCTTCAATTACAATCGGATAAGCATAGCATCCCCCCATAACACGTTCTTGCGGATCGAGCGCATGATTTGCCGTATATAGACCAACGCGTGGTCCTAATAATACATTATCACCTATCGTAATGAGATTTCCATCCAACATAATACAATCAAAGTTGGCAAAGAAATTGTTTCCAATACTGATATTGAATCCGAACTCGCACCGGAAATGCGGCTCAAAATGAACACCATTACCGACATGTTTCAATAGTTTACGTAATAATGCCTCCCGAACTTCTTTAGGTCTTCCATAAGTGGAATTATAATCATTAGTCAAAAAGACAGCCCGTTCTCTTCTTTGAACCAATTCTATAGACAAGTCGTTATACATTTCCCCTGAATGCATTCTTTCACACAATTCTTTATTTTCCATATATCACGATATTTTTTAATGCAGTATGTATTGCAAATATATGGAATTAGCCGGATTAAAGAAACAGCAGTTGATTTTCAAAAATAATTTTATAACTTTGGCGATATTGAATCCTTGTAATTTTATATAAAGCATGAATATCATTTCTCTTAAAGACTCACCTCAATATTTAGAAAAAGCTATTGCCTATTTCCAAAGTAAATGGGCTAATGAAAACACGAAAATGGTGTATGACGATTGTTTCAGACATTCTCTAAAAGCCGAAAATCCCATACCTCAATGGTATCTTCTTATGAATGGTGATGAAATTGTAGGGTGTGCAGGACTTGTTAGCAATGATTTTAATTCTCGTATGGATTTATATCCTTGGTTCGTTTCCTTATTCATTGAGGAAAAGTACAGAGGAAATAACTATGCCAGTCTTTTAATAGAACGGGCAAAGAAAGATACACAAAAAATCGGTTTTTCGAAATTATACTTAAGTACCAGTCATACTTCGTATTACGAACGATTAGGCTTCACCTATATCGGAGATTGTTGGCATCCTTGGGGAGAAAGTTCTCGTGTATATGAAATCATTCTAAAATAATCAGATAGAAACAATAACAG
>ERZ1504275.835-NODE-835-length-8864-cov-9.809627_pt1 | contig 8864 bp, 9 predicted proteins | sample MGYA00571873_ERZ1504275 | MGnify/ENA primary metagenome ERZ1504275 (study PRJEB39906, sample SAMEA3182102) | gut metagenome | biome: human; feature: gut; material: Stool; isolation source: human stools | place: Canada | collected 2013-02-18 ...
ACAGACGGGCATACAACAGCCGGTCTTCCGCTTCAAACCACAAGGGCTGTTTCCGAAAAGGTACTGCCGCTATGAGCTTGATACCTTCGTATCTCTCCCTGACCTGCAAGACCGCCTCCGCAGCAGTCATATCAAATCCGCTGGCCATCCCGGTGTAGTATTCCTTGTATCCCTGCCCGTACAGTTCTATTACCATTCCAGCCACAGCTTCCCTGATTTGTGCAAGTATCCGGGGATCGTTTCCAAACCCTTGCAGAATACGTTCCTTACGGTGTCCCGTGAAAGCCACTGTCTGATTGTTTCTTGTTTCCATGTTATCTTCTGTTTTTTGTTTTACATATATCCATTCAAACCGAACGGTATTTTATTTCCTGAAGGCTTTTCCGCCCCGGTCCGGAATCCCGCAAGGCTTGCCGTGAAAAAATACCGCAAGCGCAGCGAGGATGATTATTTCACGGCAACCAGCCCGCAGGGCCGCCTTGCCGGGCTTCTCAGGACACGGGGCTACCTTTGCCGGAAGAAATGAAATGCCGCTTTCTCCTTATCCTGTTTTTACTGTTTCATATTGCCAGGAAAACCCTTTTTGAATGATTGAAAATTCCCTGCCGATGTAACGTAATGTCATACGGTGTCACATATCGTACAGTTTGTAAATCAATAAATTAAGCATTATATATTCGCAGTCGAAATCATTTTTTGTCTCACTAATTAAAAGTTTCGACACATGAAAAAAAGATTCTTTTTGGCAGCCATGACGCTGCTGGTTTCAATGGGGGCATTTGCCCAGGGCAACGGTATCGGTGGAATTACGGAAGCTACCAATATGGTCACTTCGTATTTCGATCCCGGCACCAAGCTGATTTACGCCATCGGTGCCGTTATCGGCCTTATCGGAGGCGTGAAGGTCTATTCCAAGTTCTCGTCAGGCGACCCGGATACCTCAAAGACTGCCGCCAGCTGGTTCGGTGCGTGTATCTTCCTGATTGTCGCCGCCACCATCTTACGCTCATTCTTCCTGTAATATGGCGGAATTCAATGTCAACAAGGGGATTGGGCGCAGCCCGGAGTTCAAGGGACTCAAGAGCCAGTACCTGTTCATCTTTGCAGGAGGATTGCTCGCGTTGTTCGTAATCTTCGTCGTCATGTACATGGCAGATATCGACCAGTGGGTCTGCATCGGTTTCGGGGTCGTTTCCGCATCGGTACTGGTCTGGGTCACTTTCAGGATGAACTCGAAATACGGTGAATGGGGCCTTATGAAACTCCATGCGCTGCGCAGCCATCCCCGCTACATCATCAGCCGGAGAAAGTTCCTCCGGTTGTTTTCTCCAACCATTAAAAACAGAAAAGCATGAAAAACGTAATGAAAACAGCCACGCTGGAAAGCAAGTTCCCACTGTTGGCCGTGGAGAACGGCTGCATCATCAGCAAGGATGCGGACATTACCGTGGCATACCGGGTGGAACTGCCGGAACTGTTCACGCTGACACGTGCCGAGTACGAGTCCATGCACTCCACCTGGGCAAAAGCGGTAAAGGTTTTGCCGAACTACAGTATCGTACACAAACAGGACTTCTTCATCGAAGAGGGATACAAGCCGGATATCTGCAAGGAAGACCTGAGCTTTCTGAGCCGCAGTTTCGAGCGGCATTTCAACGAGCGGCCGTATTTGCAGCATACCTGTTACCTGTTCCTTACGAAAACCACGAAGGAGCACAGCCGGACAACCAGCAGTTTCAATGCACTTACAAGGGGATTCATTATCCCCAAGGAAATGCAGGACAAGGAAACCGTCACCCGGTTCATGGAGTGTTGCGGACAATTCGAACGCATCGTGAACGACAGTGGCCTGCTACGTATCATCCGCCTGACGGATGAGGAAATCATCGGGAGCAAAAATTCCGCCGGCATCATCGAGAAGTATTTTTCCATGTCGCAGGAAGATGCTACCTGCTTGCAGGATCTGTCACTCGGTGCCGGGGAAATGAAGGTGGGCGACAACTACCTGTGCCTTCATACGCTTTCCGATCCGGAAGACCTGCCGTCGAACGTGTCAACCGACTGCCGGTATGAAAGGCTCTCGACAGACCGGAGCGACTGTCGGCTGTCCTTTGCCGCACCGATAGGCATTCTGCTTATCTGCAACCATGTGGTGAACCAGTACCTCTTCATTGATGATTCGGCGGAAATTCTCAGGAAATTCGAGCAGACTGCACGGAACATGCATTCGCTTTCCCGTTACAGCCGTTCCAACCAGATCAACCGCGAATGGATTGAAGAGTACCTGAACGAGGCGCACAGCAAGGGGCTGACCTCCATCCGCGCACACTGCAATGTCATGGCCTGGAGCGATGACCGGGAAAAGTTGAAGCGCATCAAGAACGATGTAGGCAGCCAGCTGGCGTTGATGGAAGCCAAACCGCGCCACAACACGGTGGATGTGCCGACTCTGTTCTGGGCGGCAATACCCGGCAATGCCGGAGATTTCCCGTCCGAGGAGAGTTTCCACACCTTTATCGAACAGGCCCTGTGCCTGTTCATCGGGGAAACCTCCTATAAGAATTCGCTCTCTCCGTTCGGCATCCGTATGGTGGACCGCTTGACCGGAAAGCCGGTCCATCTAGACATTTCCGACCTGCCGATGAAGAACGGCACCATCACGAACAGGAACAAATTTATCCTCGGCCCGTCCGGCTCGGGCAAGTCCTTCTTTACCAACCATATGGTGAGGCAATATTACGAGCAAGGGACACACGTGCTATTGGTGGATACGGGCAACTCCTACCAGGGGCTGTGCAACCTGATCCACGCGAGGACACACGGCGAGGACGGGATTTATTTCACCTACGAGGAGGATAATCCCATCGCCTTCAATCCTTTCTATGTGGAAGACGGAATTTTCGACATCGAGAAGAAAGAGTCCATCAAGACGCTTATCCTTACCCTGTGGAAGCGTGACGACGAGCCGCCGACACGTGCCGAGGAGGTGGCACTATCTAATGCGGTCAATCTTTTTCTGGAGAAAATCCGCAGGGACAGCAGCATAAAACCCTCCTTCGATACCTTCTATGAGTTTATCCGTGACGAGTATCAGGATATCCTGAAAGAGAAGCGAACCCGTGAGAAGGATTTTGACGTGTGGGGATTCCTGAATGTGCTGGAACCTTATTACAAGGGTGGCGAGTATGACTTCCTGTTGAATTCCGACAGACAGCTTGATTTGCTTGGCAAACGGTTTATTGTCTTCGAGCTGGACAATATCCGTGACAACAAGGTGCTACTTCCGATTGTCACCATCATCATCATGGAGACTTTTATCAGCAAGATGCGCAAGTTGAAAGGTATCCGGAAAATAATCCTTATCGAAGAGTGCTGGAAGGCATTGGCATCCGCCAATATGAGCAACTATATCCGCTACCTTTTCAAGACCGTCCGAAAGTTTTTCGGAGAGGCCGTGGTCGTGACCCAGGAAGTGGAGGACATCATTTCTTCTCCGATTGTCAAGGGCACCATCATTAATAATAGTGACTGTAAGATTCTCCTTGACCAGCGCAAGTATATGAACAAGTTCGATGAGATCCAGACCTTGCTCGGTCTGACCGACAAGGAGCGGGCGCAGATACTTTCCATCAACATGGCAAACAATCCTTCCCGAAAGTACAAGGAAGTGTGGATTGGTCTCGGAGGCTCACAGTCAGCAGTCTATGCTACGGAGGTTTCACTTGAGGAGTACGTCTGCTACACCACAGAAGAGACCGAAAAACTTGAGCTGATGCGGCTTACGGAGAAACTCGGAGGCAATATAGAGCTTGCCATCAGGCAGTTGGCCGATAGCAAGCGAAGCCAGGTGAAAGGGATTGGAATCACATGAAAACCGAAAAACAATCACGAATCATGGAAATGAAAGAATGGATAAAAGAACAGCAGCGCCGCTATCTGGACGAGCCGCGCCTCAAGGAGTTGACGGAAGTGATGAAACAGACAAGGGTACTTGTCCGGAAAAAGGAGTACCGGAAGCTGTCGGAACTGGTCAGGCGGTACAGGAAGTCGGAGGATGTGATTACCCAAGTCTCCTGCCTGTTGTCAGCCTCGTACCTGTTCCCGACACCGGAAAAAACGGCGGAAACGGACAGGTCGGAACTGATGGAGGCATTGAAAGATACTTATTTCATGGAGAAGAACGGTTCCCGGCTTATGGATATCAGACCTGAAGAAGCCGTCCCTGTCCACCGAATGCTTGCCATGTACACATTCATGCAGGATGTTTACTCGAAGGAAAATCCGGAAAGCAAGCAGGAACGTCCGTCACCGCAAGAAGTGCGGTCATCTGTCCGGATTCTGGACTTCCATCGGAAAGAGAGCGACATGTGGGAACTCTGCAACCTGGCCGTGCATCTTATGCCACCTTCACGGTATGTGGCACTCAGGTACGGGCTTGCGGATGATTATGACAGGCTTGACAGGCTGAACCGTTCCGGGCCGGAATCGGCATATGATGAGGGGGTGATATTGGAAAGCCGTCTATGCAGGAATGCGGAAAAGGCTGCGGAAAGCATCAAGGATGTCCGTCTGCCGGATTTCTATTTGGAAAGACTGGATGGAGAACTGGAGATTTTGGGACGGATTGCGGCCTCACCGGATGTGGTTCACGACATCCTGCAAATCAGTCCTGACTTTCTCGCCAAGTACGGCATAGACAAGAACGTTTCCGCGACGGAACGCTCGTGTCAGGCAGAGAAAGCCTACCGGGAGCTGGATGCCCGTTTCGTCAGAATGACCGGACGCAGGCCGTATGCAGACGAACTCTTCGCCTCCATCAGACGCAAGAGGGAGAATTCCGGAATAGAGAACCGACCGAGACAGGCGCAACGGACCATCCTCCGGAACCCGCCGTCCAAAGGGCGGAAAATGGGAATCTGACTTTTAACAGAATTATTCACAATTAAAAATAGAAACATCATGAAAAAGAAAATTCTTATGCTGTGCATGGGCTGCTTCCTTGTCAGCCTCACAGCGAAAGCCCAATGGGTAGTGAGCGACCCGGGCAATCTGGCGCAGGGAATCATCAATGCTGCCAAGAACATCGTTCACACATCCTCCACTGCCACCAATATGGCGAATAGTTTTCAGGAAACCGTGAAAATCTACCGGCAGGGCAAGGAGTATTACGACGGGCTTCGCAAGGTCAAGAACCTTGTCCGTGATGCCCGCAAAGTCCAGCAGACCATCCTGATGGTGGGCGATATCACGGACATCTATGTCACCAGCTTCGAGCGTATGCTCAGCGACCCGTATTTTACGCCGGAAGAACTGAGCGCGATTGCTTTGGGATACACCAAACTGCTGGAAGAAAGTGCCCATTTGCTGAACGATTTGAAGACGGTGGTCAACGAGAACGGGCTTTCCATGAACGACAAGGAAAGGATGGATATCATCGACCGCTGCTACAACGACATGTTGCAAAACCGCAGTCTGGTACAGTATTACACCAACAAGAACATCGGGGTGTCCTACCTGCGCGCCAAGAAACGGAACGACCTGGACCGCGTGATGGCACTCTACGGCTCACCGAACGAACGTTATTGGTAATTATTCCTAATCCGCTTTCATTATGTTATTGTTGGCTATAGATTTTGACAACCTGCATCAGATTTTACAGAATCTGTATGTGGAAATGATGCCGCTCTGCTCAAAGATGACCGGTGTGGCAAGAGGCCTTGCCGGTCTGGGAGCGCTTTTCTATGTGGCGTATCGTGTATGGCAGGCTCTGGCACGTGCCGAGCCTGTGGATGTCTTTCCGCTTTTGCGTCCGTTCGCTTTGGGGCTTTGTATCATGTTCTTTCCGACACTCGTTCTGGGTACGCTGAACAGCATCCTCTCGCCCGTCGTGAAAGGGACCCATACCATATTGGAGTCGCAGACCTTTGACATGAACGAGTACCGGGCACAGAAGGACAAGCTGGAGATTGAGGCGATGAAACGGAATCCCGAGACAGCCTATCTGGTCGACAAGGAGACTTTTGACAACAGGCTGGACGAGCTGGGTGCGTTTGACGCTATAGAAGCCTGCGGGATGTATGTGGACCGCGCGATGTACAACATGAAAAGGGCCGTACAGAATTTCTTCCGGGAACTGCTGGAACTCCTGTTCAATGCGGCGGCGCTGGTCATCGACACGCTGAGGACATTCTTCCTGATAGTCCTTTCGATACTCGGTCCGGTTTCTTTCGCCATCTCCTGCTGGGACGGTTTCCAAGCTTCTCTCAGCCAGTGGTTCGTCCGCTATATCAGCATCTACCTTTGGCTTCCTGTCAGCGACCTGTTCAGCAGTGTGCTGGCGAGAATCCAGGTGCTGATGCTACAGAGGGATATCGAGCGGCTTTCCGATCCGGATTTCATCCCCGACAGTTCAAACGCGGTTTACATCACTTTCCTCATTATCGGCATCATCGGGTATTTCACCATACCGACCGTATCAAACTGGATTGTGCAGGCCGGAGGCGGTGCAGGCAACTACCTCAAGAATGTGAACCAAAGGGCATCCCAGGCCGGTTCCCTGGCGGCTGGTACGGCAGGAGCAGCGGTGGGAAACATTGCCGGAAGGCTTATCAAGTAATAACAGTATAAAACATTTACAGAATGGAATTCAAATCATTGAAGAATATCGAGACCAGCTTCCGACAGCTGCGTCTGTTCGGGATTGTCTATCTGTGTGTATGCACGCTACTTGTGGTTTTTTCCGTGTGGAAGGCTTACAGTTTTGCGGAAGCGCAACGGGAGAAGATCTATGTCCTGGATGAAGGAAAGTCGTTGATGCTGGCCCTTTCACAGGACTTGGAGCAGAACCGTCCGGTGGAGGCAAGGGAGCATGTCAGGAGGTTCCATGAACTGTTCTTTACGTTATCCCCTGACAAGAGTGCGATTGAGGGTAATATCCAACGGGCCATGTTCCTCAGTGACCGTTCTGCCTATGCCCATTATGTGGATTTGGCAGAGCAGGGATATTACAACCGGATCATTTCGGGAAACATGAGCCAGCGGATTGGGATTGACAGTGTCAGGTGCGATTTCAATACCTATCCGTATGAGGTCGTGACCTATGCGAAACTCTCCATTATCAGGGAGAAGAGTGTGACCGAACGCAGCCTTGTCACACGTGGCAGGCTGCTGAACTCCACCCGCAGCGACAATAATCCGCACGGTTTCATCCTTGAAGCCTTCCGTGTGGTGGAGAACAGGGATATCAAAGTGTATGACCGTTAAAATTTTGAATGTATGAAACAAATGTTTGTAAGAATCAAGGAAACCGTTGCAGAAAAGCTTCGGGGTTTGTGTGCCGGGCTTTCTCCGGAAAAGAGAATGTTGACAGTCATCGTGCTGGCTGTCCTGTTTGCTCTCGGAAATTTCTATCTGATTTTCCGCGCCATCTATGACATCGGGCGGGAAGATGTACAGCGGGACATCATTGAGATAGCCCCGTTGGACATTCCGGATATCGTTCCTGCCGATACACTCCCGGATAAAAGGGTGCAGGAGATGGAAGAGTTTTTTAACCGATTCAATCAGAAAGAAAATGAGTAATGATATTAATAAATTAAAACAGAGGCTGGAAATCAGGAAATACCTGGTTTTTGCCGGGATGTTCCTTCTCTTCCTCGGTGCGACGTGGCTCATTTTCGCACCGTCCGAAGAGGACAAACAAAAGGAGGAGAAAAATGCGGGCTTCAATACCGAACTGCCTGACCCGAGAGGAGCCGGCATAGAGGAAGACAAGATTGCCGCCTATGAGCAGGCTGACATAAAGCGCAAACAGGCGGAAAAAATGCGTACACTGGGAGACTTCTCAGGTGTTGCGGATGAAAACTCCGGAGCTGTCGTGGCATTGTCATCGGATGCGGATACCAAGGATGGCAGTCCACGTGCAAGTGACAGTAGGAATGAAGCCCGCTCTTCATCCGTCTCCGCCTACAATGACATCAACAGGACTCTCGGCAACTTTTACGAGTCACCGCAGGAAGACCCGGAAAAGGAGGCGTTGAAAGCCGAGGTGGAACAACTGAAGCAGACGGTTGCCGCACAGAATGCACAGCCGGGTTATGAGGAACAGGTGGCACTTTTGGAAAAGTCCTACGAGCTCGCAGCCAAATACATGCCGGGTAATGGCGGCAAAAGGATGGACAGCCGCCCGGAGGATGAAGAAGCCGGACGGGATGGAAACATGAAGGCCGTTCCCGTCGGGCTGGTCTCCACTCCCGTGGTTTCATCGTTGCCGCAACCGGTCCGGGATTCCGTGTCATTAACGGGAAGGACATTGGCGGAAAGATTCCATACCCCGATTGGTCACAGGAATGAAAAAGACGTGAGGAATACCATATGTGCCTGCATCCACGGGAACCAGACTGTAATCAGCGGTCAGGGTGTGAGGATGAGACTGCTGGAAGCGATGCGTGTAGGAAAGCATGTCCTTCCCAAAAACTCCTTGCTCATCGGAGAAGGGCGCATACAGGGAGAAAGGCTTCACGTCAATATCCTTCAGGTGGAATATGGCGGTACCATCATCCCCGTGAAACTTGCCGTGTATGACAATGACGGACAGGAAGGCATCTTCATTCCGGGATCCATGGAAGCAAACGCTGTCAAGGAGGTTGCCGCCAATCTGGGGCAGAATCTCGGCACGAGCATCTCCATCACCAACCAGTCGGCAGGCGACCAGCTACTTTCCGAACTCGGGAAGGGTGCCATACAGGGTGTTTCACAGTACATCTCCCGGAAGATGCGTGAAGAGAAGGTGCATCTCAAATCCGGTTACACCCTGATGCTTTATCAGAATGACAATCAATGACAACCCATTAAAATTCAATCAA
>ERZ1504275.892-NODE-892-length-8431-cov-3.070201_pt1 | contig 8431 bp, 6 predicted proteins | sample MGYA00571873_ERZ1504275 | MGnify/ENA primary metagenome ERZ1504275 (study PRJEB39906, sample SAMEA3182102) | gut metagenome | biome: human; feature: gut; material: Stool; isolation source: human stools | place: Canada | collected 2013-02-18 ...
ATTCCCATCAACCATGATTGATAGGCCCAAATCCCCACTGCTATCAGCAACAACATCAGCAGCAAATTCAACACATGCTTACCCAATGTCCAGTTCTGCTCCTTGTAATAAGCAGGAAATAATGCCGGAAGCAAATAGGTGAAAACTCCCGAAGCACCTGCCGCAATCAATGCAGAACCGGCAACCACCCCAAACACACTTCCCTTTATCCGGGAAATACCGAACGGCTGAAGTATATATAATATCAGAAAAATAATGGCCGAAGGTATCACTACTGCCTTCCAGCGTTGATAAAACGTAGGATAAGGACTCCGCCAAAGTTCCACCAATTTCCCCATAAGTATATAGTCTCTCTTGTTTACATGGTAATATATGCAAAGATAATACATTTACTCAACACATGCTCATACAGATACTATATTATCAATCTGTTTTATCACACGACAAGGATTTCCCACTGCCACACAATTCGCAGGAATAGAACGGGTAACCACACTCCCCGCCCCGATAACGCTGTTCCTCCCGATGGTGACACCAGGCAAAATGACAACCCCTCCACCAATCCATACTCCATCCTCTATTCGTACAGGTAAGGCATACGTACGGCAGATTTCTTGTTCTTCCGGACAGTCCTGCACCATACGTTCATCTACTTTGGTAGAATGGGTTGCCGTATATATCTGTACATTAGAGGCTATTAAGACGTTGCTACCTATGTCAATACGATTGTTGTCCACAAAGGTACAATTCATGTTGACAATTACCTTGTCGCCCATAAAAATATGCTTGCCACATTCACAATGGAAGTCAATATCCACATGCACATTCTTGCCTACATGTCCCAACATCTCACACAACAACTCCCTCCTGCGCTTGCTATCGGCATAATCTGTGGCATTGAATTGTGCCAGGAGACGTTTTGTACGCAAAATCATCTCCACTATTTTCGGATCCCTGCTTCCTATAAAAGGTTCGCCAGCCATGCACTTTTCATATTCTGTTTTCATACGCATCCTGTTTTTGCGGACAAAAATACAAAACTCTAATGTATAGGAATTTATCCTATGTTAAAAAATACCCCTTTGCCCTGATACGACTCAATGATTGTTGTGTAATGCCAAGGAAAGAAGCGATATGTCCCAAAGTCACTCTATGAAAAAGGGCCGGACACTCACTCATTAATTTTTCATAACGCTCATACGCAGACAAGTTGAGGCGAGATATATGAATATCTTGTAAGCGAAGAAAATTTTCCTGTTGTAACACCCTCATCCAATTTGCAATATCTATATCTGACTTATACAACTCATTAAGCGTTTCAATGGAAATAGAATAGACCAGTGTTTCTTCCAATGTTTCCACGTATTCAAAGCCTGCTTTGTTCCTATATAAATCCCACGAGCCACAAGCTACATCACCTTCCATAGAGAACCATGTCGTTACTTCTTTTCCATCGTGCAAGGTGTACGAGCGTGTCATTCCCTTCTCTATGAAGTGGACTTGCCTATCAAATTGTCCTGCACGGATAATAAGTGTTTTGACAGGAAACACTTGCTTTTCAAAACCATGTGCCAATGTCGCCAATGCTTCATCTGAAACCGGATAATAAACTCTTATTGTTCTGACAATATTCTCCATACTAAAATATCCCTTTTTACAAAGGTATAAAACAAGGAAGAGTTTGCGAAACTTGCGTAACATATTTGTCATATATAGATTGCAAAATCTAGTATTTCTAAAGAAAATAAAGGATGAATGGCTATTTTTTATGTTATAAAACACATTTCTCGCAAACATTTCGTATCTTTGCAGCGTTATAAGATAAAAGAAAGATGTAAAACCCGCTTTCCGAAACGCGGAGAGCACAAAAAGATGAGAATTATGAAAAAGAATGCAAATGAAATTTTTATGTTACAGTACCAAATCAAACGCTATCAGGCAATGGGTAATGGAACAATGTGTCAAACACTGAACGGTAAACTACAAAAGCTGCTTGCAAAGCAGTCACTCGTAACCATGTAAAAAAACACCTTTAAATACAATGAATAAAGGGCAGGGAACTTTTCAGTTCTCTGCCCTTTTTCTTTTTTATCCATCTATACTAATGGTTAGCACCAACAACAAACTCACTTTGCATCCTTATCTCCCTACCGTCAACCGAAATTCCTTGTAGGGTAATTATATATATTCCGTTCATATCCGAAGTATAAAAGTTGAGTGTACCCATAGCGGAAGTTATCTCCGGATTCCAATAAAGTGTATGCCGAAAATCCGGTAAGCGAGAACCGGCTTGTTTCTCTGAATTGTATGATGGAGCAACAAATGCGATTCTCTTTTGTGGAAACTCATAAGAAAACATCTGTGAATTCTTATCCAAACGTATATCAGGCAATGTTCCCCGATGGGTTATAAACGAAACAATTCCATCATACAACTCCCCGCCAAAAGTATATTTGCCAGTATAACGATGTATATAGTGTATCAAACGGGCATCATCGTTCAGAATGGTTTCATGGTCATCAAACGGAATCCCGTCTAACAACACCAGTGTTTTCATATTACTGAATCTCCTTATATCCGGTTGCAGTATCCGGATGACATCTTTACCTTCCAGCTGACTGATACGTATTCCCTTGACAAATTCCACAAAAACATCCCTCACAGTCCTGAAACGAACATACTCATCCAGATTATAAGTGGAAGCGGGAACAAAATCATAAAGCTGTTGCAATATACTCTTGCTATACGAAGAATCTACCGGCAAAAGAGAATGTAATTGCGCGCTGAAACCACGCTCTATCAAGTCTTCTTTCCGAAATGACACACAGACTTTAGGAAGTTTTTCCGCCAACACCCCGACAAAAGGAGAAATAAGCTCCAATCGGCAGGGACTTTCCTCCTCCGGTAATGCAGTTAATACAATCTCCTGCATATCCGTTATTCCGGTCGTATAAAAAGCATAAATAGCGTCAGCCTTAGGCTGTCCGCCAAAGACACGAATATCCTTGCCCACACATGCCAGACGTGCATTTACATTGTCAGCAGGCGCTCCCATCAGCCTGCCGGTTACAATATGCCCTTCACACTCTGCAGCAAATGACCGTTCCGGAACACTTGTATAGTTCTTCTGCCCGTCGGCTGATATTGGAAACCCCTTTAGCACATAGTCTTTTCGTACTACGGACAAAGTAAGCTCCTTGACATCAGCAGGCAGATTGGGTAATGTCAAGGCTACTTTACTCCGGTTCCCATAGACCGATTTATCTGTCCATAAGTCCGCTCCGGAAAGCTGATTGCCGGAAGCTTGTGAAACGGTAATGGAATCCGTGAAAAGTTCCACATTATCCTCCTCTGTTGTCTGAACAGTATTAAGCAAGGCTATATACTTCTTTGGGAAACAAGCCATAGGATAGTTCCTCATATAACGCGTATATGCCGTCAGTTGGTAAGCTCCGGTATGCATGACTTGCGGAAGTCTGATACGTCCCCATCCATTCCCGTTCTGCAAGTCGATTTTACCTTGTGCGTATACCAGCTTCGTGTCACTTATCTCTACATAAGCTACTTTGCTTAATACGCTTCCACGAGACAAGGAATCCGTCACACAAACTTTTATCCACAAATCTTCTCCAGCCACATAGCAGTCCTTGTCTGTATAAATACGCATATTCTCAACAATTTGAGCGTGTAATCCCAATACAAGAACCCAACCTATAATACAAAATATCACTCTCTTCATATCATTTCAATATTAATTCATTTCATCCGGCCAGAAGGAAGGCTTTTCCAAGCTGGCACCTAAATAGCGTACGTCTGTACAACCTCCGGAAACCCATGCATAACCTACCATCAATGGATAAGCAATAGCATATCCCATCACATATAAATCCATGTACGAATCTGCCCAACCTCTAAATTCTTGGCAATAACCGTCAGGAAACCTATAATATATATCATCGGCAGAAATGAAAATACGATATTTTGCCACATTCATGCTAACTCCCACATAACCAACTACATTTTTGCCTGAATTGTTGCAAATAATATTCGTAGGAAGTTCTGAAGGCTGAGGAATAAACAATCCACCCATTTCTTCATTGATTTTTATTTTCTCCTGATAATATTCGTACTCGCCCCTCGAAATCTTACGCTGTTTCACCAAAGTGCTATAATGATGAAAGACACGGTTATTATCTGCCTTTATAGAATAGAGCCACTTATCCTTCAATTGAGTATCCTTATTTGTTCCTATATTACCTACTATGATTTTAGCCGACTTATCATGACACCATCCCCGTGCATATGATGTAGCATCAAAATCAACCACCTCATCAGTGGTAGGGTCATAACGGAACTTGGGATTATATACTGCCCTCACTTCCCAATCTTCCTCGTAACTCCAGAAATAACATCCGCCATCTTCACTCCGCATAGAAAAGCGGATAGAGATGTCACCGTATTTTTCCGGTTGCTCGTAGGTAACGTCATTTATTGTTTCTGTCTCCAATGGATATTGAGGCTCCGAAGTATAAATATCCCCTTCATACACAATTTTCAGACTATAGCTGGCATCTTTATTCAAAGAGCCAATTACAACTTGGTATTTTCCATCTCCCAAAGAAGTGCCATTAAAACAAGAACCATCACTTCCTACTACACTGACTTCTGCATCTATCTTGTTATAATCCTGAGGAATTCCTTCTACATTCAAAGGAAAGGAACAGCTCAAGGAAAAAACGACTGTACTATCTGATATGATGTTACCTTCAACTATAAGCACCCTCGTACTACTCTCCGGCAAGTGCGCATTGAATTTATCCACACAACTGCCAATAGTGAGCCACAACAAGCATATCCATGTTACTATATATTTTGCATTATTCATCGCTTTTTCTTATTAAAACAGATTGATTTCAACTGGCCAGAAGGAAGGCTTTTCCAAGCTGGCACCTAAATAGCGTACGTCTGTACAACCTCCAGAAACCCATGCATAACCTTTGAATCCCGTACGTGGGTCCGGGTCCGGATATGCAATGGTATACCCCATCAAGTATAAATCTAAAAATGTATACTCTTCTTTCAGCCCTTTCGCTCCCTGACAATACCCCTCAGGAAGCCTATATTGTATATTATCTGTAGAAATGAAAATGCGATATTCCGCCACATTCAAACTGACACCAACATATCCAATGGCCTGTTTATTTGAGCTTTCACATCTAATGTTCGACGGCAATTCCGAAGGCTGGGGAACAAACAACCCGCCCATCTCCTCATTAAGCTTTATTTTCTCCTGATAATATTCATATTCACCCTTCGAAATCTTACGTTGTTTCACTATAGTACTGTAATAGCAAGAAAAACGAATATCGTCTGCTTCAATGGAATAGAGACACTTATCCTTTACACGATTATCCTTGTTTATTTCCATATTACCTATTATTATCTCGGACGATTCACTATGACACCATCCGCGTGAGTATGGTCTAGCATCATAATCAACGATCTTATCTGTTTCGGGGTCATAAGCACACATAGGATTGTATACGGCCCTCACCTCCCAATCTTCTTCATAACTCCAAGAATAACATGCAGCATCTTTGCTTTGCATAGAGAAACGGATACTGACATCACCATACTCCCCTTGCTGTTCGTAGGTGACATCGTCTATGCTTTCCGTTCCTATCGGATATTGAGGTTCGGAAGTATAGATATCTCCCTCATAGACAATCTTCAAGCTATAGCGGACATCCCTATGCAATGTTCCGACAGCAACCCGGTACTTTCCATTACCCAACGCAACACCCCTAAAACTGGAGCCATCCTCACCGGTTACACAAACTTCAGCATCCACCTTATTGAAATCAGGAGGAACCCCTTCCACATCCAAGGAAAAGGAACGGCTCAAAGAAAACACGACAGCACTATCCGATATTATACTACCTTCAACTATGAGAAGGCCGATACTACTTTCCGGCAAGTGGGCATTGAACTTATCCACACAATTACTAAGGAACAACCATAACGGACATATACATATCACCCAATATACTTTATTCTTCATACCCTTTCAGAATTTAATATTATAAGTAACAAAAGGAATGGGAGCACCGAATATGGACATCTTGTATCCTTGAATCCTACCCTCCTCGGACACAAAATAGACAGAGTACACATTCTTCCTTCCGGTCAGGTTATAGATACCGAAAGAAAGGGAACTGTGGGTCAACAATGTCAGGTGGTGACTGGGTTCAATATTGAACGACAAATCCATACGGAAATAGTCGGGAACACGATAACTGTTACGGTCGGTATAGTAAACCTGCATTTTCTTCAAACCCTGGTCGTAGTATTGCCCGGCAGGAATTGTGGTGGGACGGCCCGTACTGTAATCCATATTGAAAGACATGCTGTAACGGCGGGTAAACTTGTAATTGCCTACAAGCTTGAAGTCATGCGGCTTGTCATACTCGGTCGGATACCATTCTCCACCATTGATGGGACGGGCTATGCGCGGATCATTCTGACGCAAGAAAGTGCGCGAATAAGTATAGCTCATCCACCCGTTCAGTTTTCCAGCCGGTTTTTTCACCTGGAATTCCACGCCGTAAGCATATCCCTCCGTATTGATGACATCCGTCTCCAGATGGTGGTTCATCAGGATTTGGGCGGAACTGCGATAATCCAGATAATCAATCAGCTTTTTGTAATATCCTTCTACAGATAATTCCAGAAGTTGCCCCGGCGTATTATAGTAGGCGCCTGCCGCCACCTGCCAGCCACGTTGAGGCTTGATATTGGGGTCGCTCAGCTTCCAGGTATCTGTAGGAGACATAACGGCAGTATTCGATACCTTATGGATATACTGCCTCATCGTATTGAAACCGGCCTTTACGGAAAAATCATCTGTAAAGGCATAACGTGCCGACACTCTGAATTCCGGTCCGTGATAGGTCTTGATGACCTTTCCATTCCCCGCCGTGATAGAATCCGCCACCGAAGACATGGAGGGCAGTATACCTTCCTGATATGTATAGTAAGTGCGCGGTCCCAAAGCATTGAGCATGGAATAGCGTATACCCGCATTGATGGAGAGCCTGGAAGTTATATCCCATTCATCCCCTATATAAACGGCACTTTCCAGTGCTTTATCCTTTTGCAGTTCATCATATCTTACCAGCGAATTAGGCCCCACCGGCTCGTAGGTCCCGGAATTCACATTATACAGCTGGCTCATCAAACCGAAGTTCACCGCATGGCTATTGCCGGCTTGATAAAGAAAGTCCGCTTTTCCAAACCATTGGTTAATGGCAAAAGACAGCCGTGCGGCAGACGCTTCCTCCACCGTTTCATCATTTCGGTAATCGTAGTGGTCATAACCGAAAGAGAAGTTTCCGGTCAGCTTTTCTGCAAAGACGGTCCTCCAGTTTGCCGAGAAATTCATATTGTTGTAGGCATACTTCTCATTGTCATTAAAGGCAAAACGGTCGTGACTATAATAGCCATAGACATTCAGCTTGTTGCGCTCGTTCACCGTATGCGAGAAGACAGTCCCCAAATCATAGAAACCGGCTTTCCCATCACGATACCCGCTTTTGTTGGGCAATGTCTTCATTATCCAGTCCGAATAGGTCGTACGTCCACTCAGCAGAAGGGAAGTCTTTTCCTTAATGATGGGAATCTCGAGATTCAACTTACTGGTCACAAGCCCGATACCTGCAGAACCGGTAAACTTTTCCTTGTTCGCCTCCTTGCTGGTGATGTTCAGTACGGAAGCGATACGCCCGCCATACTGGCTGGGGATACTGCTCTTATAAAGTTCCGCATCCTTTATCATGTCCGAATTAAAAGCCGTGAAAAAACCGAAAAGATGATTGGGGTTATAAATCGTTCCGTTATTGAAAAGAAGCAGGTTCTGGTCAGCGGCACTCCCACGCACATTGTAACCGCTTGATGCCTCCCCCACTGTCTTGATGCCGGGAAGTGTCTGTATCATCTTCAGCACATCCACCTCACCCATAGCCGTAGGAATGTTTTTCAGCAGGGCAGGCTGCAGCTTCTCCATTCCCAACTGCACACTTTTCACGTTCTGTATACGCCCCGAAACAATAAGCACCTCATCCAGCATATGGTCTTCCTCTTCCAACTCGATATGGACAATGCCTTCACCATAAAGCATAAATTGCCGATGGGTCACTTTGATATTCATCCCACTGATTTCAAGAATATTATAGCCTGCAGGCAGGTCAATGGTAAATTCCCCCTGACGGTTGGTCGTCGTAGCTACCCACGGCTCTCGATGAATGATGTTGATACCATCCAGATTCTGGCCGGTCTTAAAGTCAGAAACTCTTCCGGTCAAAGTTATCATATCTCCGGGGGCAGGCTTGTACTTGTTTCCTATCTCATAGAACTTGTTTTCTGAAGAAGACTT
>ERZ1504275.941-NODE-941-length-8153-cov-2.676340_pt1 | contig 8153 bp, 4 predicted proteins | sample MGYA00571873_ERZ1504275 | MGnify/ENA primary metagenome ERZ1504275 (study PRJEB39906, sample SAMEA3182102) | gut metagenome | biome: human; feature: gut; material: Stool; isolation source: human stools | place: Canada | collected 2013-02-18 ...
ACACATCACCTGCGACAAAATCGGCACAGCAACAACAGAAAGTAACAGGTAAGGTGGTGGATGCAAATAACGAACCGCTGATTGGTGTTTCTGTACTGGAAAAAGGAACAACTAATGGTACTATTACAGATTTTGATGGTAATTATACATTAGTCGTTACAGGTTCTAATGCTGTTTTGCAGTTTTCTTATGTCGGGTATCAAACTCAGGAAAAGGCTGTAGCAGGAAAGACTGCTATTAATATTACCTTAAAGGAAGATGCTCAGGTTTTGGAAGAAGTTGTGGTTACGGCTTTGGGTATTAAACGTTCGGAAAAAGCTCTGTCGTACAATGTACAACAGGTTAATGCCGATGCGGTAACTACCAATAAGGATCCTAACTTTATTAACTCATTGAGTGGTAAAGTAGCAGGTGTCAACATCAATGCTTCTTCGTCGGGAGTAGGTGGTGTGTCTAAGGTTGTAATGCGTGGTACAAAATCTATCATGCAGTCTTCCAATGCATTATATGTAGTAGATGGTGTTCCGATGTACTCCAATGCTAATAAAGTGAATGGAACGGAATTTTCTTCTAAAGGAAATACGGAGCCGATTGCTGACATCAACCCGGAAGATATTGAATCAATGTCAGTGTTGACTGGTGCGGCAGCCGCTGCGCTTTACGGTTCTGATGCAGCTAATGGTGCGATTATCATTACTACTAAGAAAGGAAAAGAAGGCCGTGTGAACATTACCGTGAACAGTAATGTTGAGTTTAATTCTCCTCTTGTGATGCCTCGTTTTCAGACTCGTTATGGTACAGGTATTGGGGGAGTAAAAGATGATAACTCCAGTCGTAGCTGGGGGCCTAAACTGACAGAAGCCAGATATTTCGGATATAGTCCTCGTGATGATTATTTTCAGACAGGTGTTATAGGTACGGAAAGTGTGTCTTTCTCTACCGGTTCGGAAAAGAACCAGACTTATGCTTCGGCTGCAGCTGTTAATTCAAAAGGTATTGTTCCTAATAACAAATACGACCGTTATAATTTCAACGTGCGTAATACTACTTCATTCCTCGATGATAAGATGACACTGGATGTAAATGCCAGCTACATTTTGCAGAAAGACCGCAACATGGTGAATCAGGGTACTTACAACAATCCGTTGGTAGGAGCTTACTTGTTCCCTCGCGGCAATGACTGGGAAGATATAAAGATGTATGAACGCTATGACGTTGCACGTAAAATTTATACTCAGTACTGGCCGACAGGCGATGGTAATATGACGATGCAAAATCCTTACTGGGTGAACTACCGTAACTTGCGCGAAAATAAGAAAGACCGTTATATGTTGGGTGCAAGCCTGAATTATCAGATTCTTGACTGGCTGAATGTTTCCGGACGCGTTCGACTGGATAATTCTAATAATGATTATACGGAAAAAGCGTATGCCAGTACAAATACTCAGTTGACAGAATTGTCTGATCGTGGTCTTTATGGTATTTCCAGAAGCTATGAAAAGCAGCTGTATGCAGACTTCTTGGTAAGTGTAAACAAGACTTTCGGTGAGAAATGGTCTTTGCAGGCTAATGTGGGTGGATCGTTTACTGATATGCGATATGATGAAATTGCTGTACGCGGACCTATTGCTGATGATTCAAAAACCTTTGCCGGTGAAAAAGCCGGATTGACAAACGGTTTCTATATTCAGAACCTGAGTACGACTAAAACAAGCAAAATGCAGTCGGGCTGGCGCGAACAGACTCAGTCTATCTATGCATCTGCTGAAGTTGGTTACCAAAGTACTTACTATTTGACTTTGACTGGTCGTAATGACTGGCCTTCACAGTTGGCAGGCCGTAACTCAGTCAATAAATCATTCTTTTATCCTTCAGTGGGTATGTCTGTCGTTCTGTCAGAATTGATGCCAAAATTGAATAAGGATTATTTGTCTTATTGGAAAATACGTGGTTCTTTTGCTTCTGTAGGTACAGCTTTTGAAAGATATATAGCTAATCCTCTTTTCGCATGGAATACCAGTATCGGTCAGTGGAGTAATTTGACTGACTTCCCGGTATACGATTTGAAACCGGAACGTACCAATTCTTTTGAAGTAGGTATGAATATGCGTTTCTTGAAGAACTTCGAACTCGATGTTACTTATTATAACGCTAAGACAATGAATCAGACATTCAATCCTGAGTTGCCGGTAGGTGAATATGCCCGTATCTACATTCAGACGGGTGCCGTTCGCAATCAAGGTCTTGAATTAGCGTTGAACTACAATAATACGTGGAAAGACTTTACATGGAATACAGGAGTTACTTATTCAATGAATAAGAACAAGATTCTGACTTTGGCCGATAATGCCATTAATCCTATCACTCATGAAAAATTCTCTATTTCTTCTTTGAATATGGGTGGTCTGGGTAGTACCCGTTTTATCCTGAAAGAAGGTGGAAGTATGGGTGACATTTATTCCTTGATGGATTTGAAGAGAGATGCCAATGGAGCTGTTTATATCGATGAGAATAACAGTGTTGTAACAGAAAGTCTGGAAGCTAATAATTACATCAAGTTAGGTAGTGTATTGCCGAAAGGAAACTTGGCATGGCGCAACAATTTCAGCTGGAAGAACATCAATGTGGCTTTCTTGGTTTCAGCTCGTCTGGGTGGAGTTGTATTCTCCCGTACACAAGCCGTTCTGGATAACTTCGGAGTATCGGAGGCATCTGCTGCAGCGCGTGACAAAGGCTATGTATCAGTAAACGGAAATGACCGTGTAAATCCGGAAGGCTGGTATTCTGTTGTAGCTGGTGGTACAGCGGTTCCTCAGTATTATATTTATTCGGCTACTAATATTCGTTTGCAAGAAGCCTCTATCGGTTATACTATTCCGAGAAAATGGTTGGGCAATGTGTGTGATATCAAAGTTTCATTGATCGGACGTAATCTTTGGATGATTTACAACAAAGCTCCTTTCGATCCTGAAAGTGTAGCGTCTACTGATAACTTCTATCAGGGAATTGACTACTTTATGATGCCTTCATTGCGTAATATTGGCTTTAATCTGAGCTTTAAATTCTAAATAAATCAAGATAGGTATGAAAAATATAATAAATAAAATAGTATTTGGATTTCTTACCCTTGCACTGTCTTCGTGTATCGGTAACTATGAGAATATCAATTCCAACCCATATGAAGCTCCTGATTTGTCAGCGGATGGATATGCTTTAGGATCGGCTATGAATAACCTGGCAGGTTGTGTGGTATCGCCGGACGTAAATACGGCCCAGTTTACAGACTGCTTGTTGGGTGGACCTTTAGGCGGATATTTTGCTGATTCTAATGCCGGTTTTACAGAAAGCATCTCAAACTTTAATCCGAAAGATGACTGGAGCCGTGTATTTCTGAAAAGTGATAAGATTATTCCGACATTATACTCTAACCTGACACAAGTGAAGCTTGTATCACAGAATACAAACGACCCGGTGCCATACGCTATTGCACAAGTGATAAAGGTAGCAGCTATGCATCGCGTGACTGATGCTTTTGGTCCGATTCCTTATTCTCAGATAGGTGCGAATGGTGAGATTGCCACCCCTTATGATTCTCAGGAAGTGACTTATGATACATTTTTCGAAGAATTGAATGCGGCTATTGCTACGCTCAATGAGCATCCTAACGAACAGCTCGTTCCTACAGCTGACTATATATACAAAGGTGATGTCAAGAAATGGATCAAGTTTGCCAATTCATTGAAGCTGCGTCTGGCTATCCGTATAGCTTATGCCAACCCCGTGAAAGCTCAGCAGATGGCAGAAGAAGCTGTAAAACCGGCAAACGGAGGTGTCATCGAATCTAATGCAGACAATGCAACATGGAACTACTTCGAGACTTCACAAAATCCTATATATGTAGCTACCCGCTATAATCAGGTGCAGACTTCCGATCATGGTGGAGTTGCCTGTCTGACAGGTGGTGATACACATGCTGCAGCCGATATCATCTGCTATATGAACGGTTACAAGGATAACAGACGTGAAAAGTTCTTCACTAAATCCGAATGGGCAGGATACGACTATGTAGGAATGCGCCGAGGTATTGTGATTCCTGAGTTGAAGACAGTCGGACATAAATATTCCGGTGTGAATATAGCTCCTACATCTCCGCTTTATTGGATGAATGCAGCCGAAGTGGCTTTCTTGCGTGCTGAAGGACAAGCTGTTTTCAATTTCAATATGGGTGGTACAGCTGAATCATTCTACAATCAAGGTATCCGTTTGTCTTTTGAACAGTGGGGTGCGGACGGTGCAGAAGATTATCTGAAGGATGATGTCAATAAACCGACTGCCTATACTGATCCGGCAGGAACGAACACCTATCAGAATGCCCTCTCTAATGTTACTATTAAATGGAATGATAGTGCCGACAAAGAAGAAAAACAAGAACGCATTATCGTACAGAAATGGATTGCTAACTGGCAATTGGGTAATGAAGCTTGGGCAGATTTCCGTCGTACCGGCTATCCGAAACTGATTCCGGTGAAGGAAAACAAGAGCGGTGGCGTAGTTGATTCAGAGAAGGGTGCACGTCGTATGCCTTATCCGTTGGATGAGTTTGTCAGCAATAAGGCAAATGTAGAATATGCTATTGCCAACTACTTGCACGGTGCCGACAATATGGCTACGGATGTATGGTGGGCTACTAAAAAATAATATTAAACTTAAAGGAAAGTATATATGAAAAATAACCTGAAATATAGATTGTCTGCTCTGCTGTTTCTGGCATCAGCCCTGACAATGACTTCATGTAGTGATTGGACAGATGTGGAAAGTCTCCAGCTGAATACACCTACATTCGAAGAGCAGAATCCTCAATTGTATGCCTGTCTCTTATACACATCTCCGAGCCCACGAGACCGTACCCCCAAGGTTCACCCGGCAAACAGGCGGAACGCCTGACAGTTGTACCGGACAGCGTTGATTTTATTTGTCTGAACAATCCGGAAGTAAGCCCTGAAGTTCAGGCAGAAATGGTGAAGATACGTGAGAAAGGCACCCGTACAATTTACAGCATTGATTACTCCAGCATTGAAAATGCATGGAAGGAGAAAGTAAAAGCTGAACCGGAATTGACCGAAGAAGATGCTCTTCAGTATATTGGTGAACGTACCAATGAGATGCTGGCACTTTGTGATAAATATAATTTTGATGGTATTATTGCTGATTATACAGGACGTTCGTTGGTGAGTCTTCCGGAGGCAGCTTTGAAAGAATATAATGGCCGTCAGCAGAAGTTCTTTGGTGAAGTGATGAACTGGCAAAGCAGTCATGATGACAAGACTTTGGTGTTCTACGGAAACGTACAGTATTTGGTGCCGGAGAATATGAGTATGTTGAGCAAGTTTGACTTCATCATGTTGAAAACAGCTGCTTCAACCAATGCTGATGATCTTGCTTTGAAAGCATATTTGGCTATTCAGGCAGGCATAGATGCAGTTGGTGGTACAGAAGGTGGAGTAAGTCCTGTTCCTGTTGATCGCTTTATTGTTTGTGTGGAATTGCCGCAGGCTGATGATAAAGATAAAGTGAAAGGTTACTGGAGTACGGTGGATGAAAAAGGCAACAAGCTTGTAGCAGCTCCGGGAGCAGCTCGGTGGATGGTAGAAGAATCCCCTAATTACACTCGGAAAGGTATCTTTATTATGAATGTCCATAATGATTATTATAACAATACTTATGGATATGTGCGTGAAGTTATTCGTATTATGAATCCAAATAAATAAGAATAGAAATGAAACTCTATAAATATTGTCTTGCGTTTTTGGCTCTTACAACCGTCACAGTGAGTGGGTGTAAGAATGAAGATATCAATGAAGAGCATCATTATGACAATAAACTCTATGTCAGCTCGACTCCTGTTTGTGATGATTTGCTGATTAAGCCTAGTATAACAGAGGCTACCCGTGAAATAAGCTATCGTATAGCATCACCGGCAGAACAGGATATTCAGATTAGTTTTGATGCCGCCCCTGCTATGACCGCAGCATACAATCTGATTTATAATGATAATGCGACTGCGCTGGATGCACGTTTTTACAGTATTCCTAATAAAACTGCTACTATTAAAGCGGGAGACGTCTCCAGTGATAATATCGTGATTGACTTTAAAAACACCAATGAATTGGATAAGTCAAAACGATATGTATTGCCTGTTACCATTTTAGATGCATCCAATATTGAGGTGCTCGAAAGTGCCCGTACTGCTTATTTCATATTTAAGGGTGCTGCACTTATCAATGTAGTGGCAAATATCAAAGAAATCTATTTCCCGATAAACTGGAAGAGCAGTGTGAGCAGTCTTTCTACTGTGACTATTGAAGCTTTGGTTCGTAGTGAGGACTGGGTTGCAGGCCGTGATAATGCATTGAGTTCTGTTTTCGGTATTGAAGGTAAATTCCTTATACGTGTAGGTGATGCTGACCGACCACGTGACCAGGTTCAGGTAGTAGCTCCCGGAGGAAACTTCCCGGGTCCGAATACCGTTGCGGGTTTGCCTGTTAATGAGTGGGTACACATTGCTGTTGTTTATGATAATACGACAAAAGAGCGAATCTATTATAAGGATGGTGTTGCCGTTTATAAAGACGAAGCTGCTTCAGGCAATATTTCTCTAAATAGTGGTTGCTATATTGGTCGTGCATGGGATAATACTCGTTGGCTGCCGGGAGATATTTCAGAAGTTCGTGTATGGTCAGTACAAAGAACTGCAGAGCAAATCGCTACCAATCCTTATGAAGTAGATCCTGCCAGTGAAGGGCTGGTTGCTTACTGGAAGTTTAATGAAGGTGCCGGAAATGTAATTACCGATCAGACTGGCCATGGTAATGATATTACAGGTTCGGGTGATCCTACTTGGGTACAAGTGGAGCTTCCTAAGATAAATTAATTGTTGGTTTAACCTTTTATTCAAGAATTCATTATGAATATAAAATATATAACTTCGGGTTTGTTAGCTGCCATGATTGTGAACTGTACTGCATTCTTGACCTCTTGTGCCGATGATCTTGAGGTTGGAAAGAATATTGATGAGTCGGCGTACAGTGGCATTTACGAAAATAATGCGTATCTGCGTGATGGAAAGTCAAATTTAGTATCTAAAGTTGTCGAACTTCACGGTGAGATTTATGCTACTACAGTAAAGATGGGCTTGAGCAAAACCCCTAATACGGCTACATCGGCAAAAGTGAAAATAGATGCTGCTTATTTGGAAACTTACAATAAAGCGCATAATACAGATTTTGAATTGTATCCGCAAGACTTGGTTACGTTTGCCAACGAAGGAGTGCTTACGGTGAATGCAAATGCTAAATCGGCTGAGGTAGATATGACTATCCGGGCAGGAGAAGGTTTGCAGGATGACAAGACTTATGCTATTCCCGTAGCCATCAGCGATCAGAGTAGTGATATTACTATTAAAGATGAAAGTGCGAAACACTGCATCTATCTGGTGAAAGACATGAGAAATGCCGGTGATACTTATAAAGGAGAAGATGCGGTAAAAGGCTACTTATTCTTCGAGGTAAATGATGTTAACCCATTGAATACTCTTTCTTTCCAGTTGGAAAATGGAAAACTTATATGGGATGTTATTGTCTTGTTTGCAGCTAATATCAATTATGATTCTGAAGCTGGACGTCCGCGTGTACAGTGTAATCCGAACGTACAATATTTATTGGATAATAATGAAACTTTTTTGCAGCCTCTTCGTAGACGTGGCGTAAAAGTGCTGTTAGGATTACTTGGTAATCATGATATAACAGGTTTAGCTCAACTTTCAGATCAAGGTGCTAAAGATTTCGCTCGTGAAATTGCTCAATATTGTAAAGCCTATAATTTGGATGGGGTTAATTACGATGATGAATATTCCAATTATCCGGATTTGAATAATCCTTCCCTTACTACTCCAAGTACGGCAGCTGCTGCTCGTTTATGTTATGAAAGTAAATTAGCGATGCCTGATAAGCTGGTAACAGTATTTGCGTATGGTCAAATGTACGGTGTGGCTACTGTCGATGGTGTAGATGCGAGTGAGTGGATTGATATTGTTGTGCCTAATTATGGAAGTAGTGCATATCCGATAGGGAATATGACTAAAAAACAATGTGCAG
>ERZ1504275.946-NODE-946-length-8133-cov-4.214038_pt1 | contig 8133 bp, 5 predicted proteins | sample MGYA00571873_ERZ1504275 | MGnify/ENA primary metagenome ERZ1504275 (study PRJEB39906, sample SAMEA3182102) | gut metagenome | biome: human; feature: gut; material: Stool; isolation source: human stools | place: Canada | collected 2013-02-18 ...
GGTCGGTGATCCCGTCGAGCCGCAGGCCCGGCGACCGAAAAGGGTCCTACAGCTGCAACGCCTTGAGTATCTGCACAGCCTCGCTGACAAGGTAGGTGCTGCCTCCGACATAGATCAGCGGGAAAGCGAAGCCCGCGCCTTCCGGCTTACGGGAGGTCTCCCTGGCCAGGTTGATGGCCATCGAAAGGGCTCCGCGCACATCGGGAGCGTCGTAGATGCGGTTGGCGGGTCTTCCTTCAGCGACACAGAAGGCACGGTAGCGCGCCGTCAGCTCCTTTTCGGGAAGGGCGCGGTGAGTCTCAGGATTTGTGAATATGCAGGTGGCGTCAGCGGGAATCAGCGGCATGATGCCGTCCAAGTCCTTGTCGGCCATAATCGCATATACCAGAATCAGTGAGGAGCACTCCCCTTCCGCCACCATCGACTCCAGCTGGGCGAAGTTCTCTTTCAGGGCCGCAGGATTGTGACCTATGTCCGCAATGATGAACGGCTGGAGCGAAAGCCTTTCCCAACGGCCGTGGAAGCCCATTCTGGAGGCCGTGCGGACTATGGCGGTGACGACAGCCTGAGAATCCGCCAGACCGGAATATCCAGGCATATTCCTCAATATGTCAATGGCCGCCAGCGCGGTGCGCAGATTCTTCCACTGGTACTTGCCGCGCAGATCCATATTCCTGAGAATCTCATCGCGGCGGCCCCACAGCGTCGGCTCCACATCCTCGGCGAATGTCAGCGGACAGCCGACCTCGGCGGCCTTCGCCTCAAAGACGGGACGCGTCCGGGGAACATATTCCCCCACCAATGCAGGCACGCCTTTTTTGAATATTCCCGCCTTCTCTCCGGCGATCGCCTCCAGAGTGTCGCCCAGCAGGGCGCAATGGTCAAGGGCTATGCTCGTGACCACCGACAGATCCGGCGTGATGACATTCGTGCTGTCCAGACGGCCTCCAAGCCCTACCTCTATCACGGCGACATCGACCTCCTTGTCCGCGAACCATTTGAAGGCCATGCCGGTAGTGATCTCGAAAAAGGACAGGCTCAAGGCATCCATGTCCGCCTCGTAGCGGCAAAGGAAGTCGTAGACATACTCCTCCGGGACCAGTTCGACCGCACCCGGCCCGGCAATCCTCATACGCTCGCGGAAGTCCACCAGGTGCGGCGAGGTGTAGAGGCCGGTCCTCAGACCGCAGGCTGACAGGGCGGACGCAATCATGTTGGCCACCGAGCCCTTGCCGTTGGTACCCGCCACGTGAATGGTTCTCAACTTCTTATGCGGATCACCGAGGATCTCCTCAAACCGCAGCATGTTCTCAAGACCAGGCTTGTAGGCGTCTTTGAAAGGAACATTCTGTACAGAAGGGAATCTGGTGAAGATGGACTCTACCTTATCTTGATATTTCTTTTTGGAAAATGGCTCCATTATCTCGTCTGATGTACTGTGTTGTTTTGAACTGAACTCAAATTTACTTAAATTTACGGACATATTATAGCGGAATGAAAGAAAAAATCTCAGCGCTTCACTCGAAGTACATCATCGACGGCGTTTCCAGACGGCTCACCCCGGCTGAGATGCTTGACGACTGCCTTGCGCGCAGGGAGGGAAACCAGACTTGCGAGGAAAGCGGATTCGAGCCTGTCGTCGACGAGAGCACAGACCCGACTCCATCCCTGAAAGTGTTCGGAACAAAGGACATACAGGAATACCTGTCCAAAGTGGTGTCACTCATCGGCGAGCCGAGACCGTTTCCCGCGGCCTACCCGGAGCCTTACACCAAAGGCCAGATCGCCAAGGCTTTGCTTGACGCCATCTGGCTGAAAGGACACTTCAAGCTGAACGACCTCACGATCGCGGCCAAATGGAGATGGAACCGCAGACCGCTCGGGAACATGGCCGCATTCTACGCCTCCGCCGAGGCGACGGCAGACTACGTCGATGGTCTGGGAATATGCCTGAGCGGCTATTCCTTCACCGAAAGCCCGCGCCTCTGCCAGGCCTCGTTCAAGGTCGGCGCCGCCGAGAAAGACGAGGATCCGGAGGATGACGACGAGAACATATTCATCCCCGGAGACGCGCCGTTCGGCAGCGAGCATCCCGTGATCGGAAGACGCCGGGCAGTGCCGGACAAGCTGCAGGACGAGAGCGGCAGCTGGATAATCTACGTGCCTTTCGACACCTGCGGGTTCCGGCTCGGCAATTCGCTTCTATGCGACGCTCTCGGTCAGAACGGAGACAAGTACCCCGAAGTCGGAGACGCCGACTATTTCATTGACTGCCATGAGGTTGTCCGCGAGTTCGTGGAGGATCGCGTCCTGCTCTCCGCCGCCACAGTCTGCGACGGAGGCCTGCTTACGGCATTGAAATTGATGTGTTCCGGGAACATTGGAGCCGACATCGACATCAGCGGCATCATGAACGCCTACGGCGAGACCAAAAGCGTCCGGGTCCTGTTCTCGGAAGTTCCGGGAGCGATCATCCAGATAAAGGATTCCGACTATGACTACATCGACGCCGAGTTTCTGCTCCAGGACATAGCTTACTACCCTATCGGCCACACCGTGACCGGTTCGGGCGAGGTCAACGTGAAAGCCGGCGGGAGCAACGGGATCTCCTCCATACTCCAGTCGCTTCTCAACAGCCAGGCCTCCGAAGGAGAAGACTGATAACACTATTATTTATATGGCAAGATATTCCGAAGCCTCTGCAAGGGGCGAGGGCGGCAGGAAGCCCAAAATCTTCGTACTTGACACGAACATCATCCTGCATGACCACAAGGCCATCCGCAAGTTTCAGGACAACGACCTGGTGATACCGATCGCCGTCATCGAGGAACTCGACAAGTTCAAGAAAGGCAACGACAACCTGGCTTTCAACGCCAGGGGATTCATGAGGGACATCGACAGGATCACGGACGGGAAATCGTTCGGCAAGTACGGCGTTCCCATCGGCAAGGGGCTGGGCAACATAAGGATAGACCCGGGGCATCCTTTCCCTGAAAGCATGAAGGGGATGTTCTACGACGACATTCCCGACCACAGGATCCTGGCCACGGCGATCTGGACCAGGGACAACAATCCGGACAGGTTCGTCGCCCTCGTCACAAAGGACATCAACCTCAGGATGAAGGCGAAGGCCGCCGGGATGGAGGTGCAGGACTACCTGACCGACAGGATCGACGAGGAAAAGATCGAGAACTCCAACAAGGAGGTCCAGTTCCTTGGAGGACTCTCTCCGGAGGCTCTGCAGAGCCTTGCCTACAGCCAGGAGACCGCCGTGGACTGGAAGGCCGTCTGCAAAGCCAGGCCCAAGGCCAACCAGCTTTACAAGATCAAGGGGCAGGACAGCACGATCTGCGCGAGGTTCGATGAGAACAGGGACAAGATCGTGTTGGTCAAGAACAAGGAAGCCTACGGAATACGTCCGCGCAACGACGAGCAGAAATTCGCTTTGGACGCCTGCCTGAACCCGGCCATCCAGCTCGTCTCGATGACAGGCGGAGCTGGAACCGGAAAGACCCTGCTGGCGCTGGCCGCAGCCATCGAGCAAGCCAAGGACTTCGACCAGATCATCCTTACAAGACCGACGATAGTGCTTGGCAATCAGGACATCGGCTTCATCCCGGGAGACCAGAAGGCCAAGATGAGTCCTTTCATACAGCCTTTGATGGACAACCTGAACGTCATCAAGGCACAGTTCCGTCCTTCCAGCAAGGAAGCCTTGAGGATAGAGGCCATGCTGAAGGAGGAGAAACTGCTGATCTCCCCTCTGGCCTACATCAGGGGCAGAAGTCTCGGGCGTGTGTTCCTCATCTGCGACGAGGCGCAGAATCTCACCCCAAACGAGGTGAAGACCATCATCACCAGGGCGGGTGAAGGCACAAAGATGGTGTTCACCGGGGACATATTCCAGATTGACCAGCCTTATCTGGACCAGTGGTCCAACGGACTGTCGCACCTGAACGAGAAGATGGACGGGCAGAGACTCTTCGAGCACATATTCCTGAAAATCGGCGAGAGAAGCGAGCTTTCCGACATCGCGTCGCGGCTCCTGTAAAAGCGTTATGAATGAATATGCCTACCCGGGTGACAGCCAAAAGCCCGGGCGGGTCATATATTAATTCTTCTTCAATTGGTAGAAAAGAAGATTTTTAGTATTTTTGTAGTCTATATTTATCGGGAAGTCTATAAAACAAATTCTTAAATAATATGTTCGACAAAAAGAAAAGGGTCTATCGTTTCGGTGGCAAGACCGCCGAGGGCGACGGACAGATGCGTGAGCTCCTGGGAGGGAAGGGAGCCAACCTGGCCGAGATGAGCAAGCTCGGCATGCCGGTACCTGCCGGATTCACTATCACTACCGAATGCTGCGCCGAGTACTATTCCCTCGGCGGAGGTTATACGGATGACCTTAAGAAAGAGGTCGCCGAGGCTTTGAAAGCCACAGAGACAATCATGGGCAAGAAATTCGGCGATCCGTCCGATCCGCTTCTCGTAAGCTGCCGTTCCGGCGCCAGAAGTTCCATGCCTGGAATGATGGACACCATCCTCAACATCGGTCTCTGCTCGGCCACCCTTCCTGGAATGATCCAGAAGACAGGCAACCCGAGATTCGTCTACGATGCCTACAGGCGTCTCATCATGATGTACTCTGATGTGGTCATGGAGAAGGCCGAGGGTATCGAGCCTGCCGACGGCCAGGGAATCCGCCAGCAGCTCGACAGGATGATGATGGAGCTGAAGGAGGAGAAGGGCTACAAGTCCGACACCGACATCACCGCGGACGAGCTTAAGGAACTCTGCGAGAAATTCAAGGCAAAGGTCAAGGATGTTCTCGGAGTAGAGTTCCCTGACACCGCCGAGGCCCAGCTTTGGGGATCGATCGGTGGCGTGTTCAAGTCCTGGAACGGCAAAAGGGCCATCGCCTACAGAAGGATCGAGAAGATTCCTGATGACTGGGGAACAGCCGTCAACGTTCAGTCCATGGTGTTCGGCAACATGGGCAACACATCCGCTACCGGAGTGGCCTTCTCACGTAACCCGGCCAACGGTGACAACAAGTTCTACGGAGAGTGGCTCATCAACGCCCAGGGCGAGGATGTCGTTGCGGGAATCCGTACCCCTAACCCTCTGAACGAGGCCACCAAGACCGAGAAGAACAAGGATCTCCAGTCCCTTGAGACCGCCATGCCTGAGGTCTACAAGGAGCTTGACGACATACGTCTCAGACTTGAGCAGCATTTCCATGACATGCAGGACATCGAGTTCACCATCCAGGAGGGTCACCTCTGGATGCTCCAGTGCCGTATCGGCAAGAGGACCGGTCTGGCAGCCCTGCAGATGGCCATGGACATGGTTGACGAGAAGATGATCGACGAGAAGACCGCTGTGATGAGGGTTTCCCCTTCGCAGCTTGAAGAGCTTCTCCACCCTATCCTCGACCCTGCTTCAGAGAAGAAGTCAAAGGTTCTCGCCATCGGACTCCCTGCTTCTCCGGGCGGAGCCGTAGGCCAGATCGTGTTCACTTCCGAGGCCGCCATGGAGGCCAGTGCCAAAGGCAAGAAGACGATCCTCATCCGTGAGGAGACCTCACCTGAGGACATCGAGGGCATGCGCGCCGCCGCCGGCATCCTTACCACCCGTGGAGGTATGACCTCACACGCCGCCCTTGTGGCACGCGGATGGGGCAAGTGCTGCATCGTGGGCTGCGAGGCCATGAAGATCAACTTCGACGCGAAGACCGTCTCATTCGGCAAAGTCACCTTCAAGGAGGGAGACTGGATGAGCCTCAACGGCACGAAGGGTCTTGTCTACGGAGATAAGATCGACACGATGGACGCTTCCGAGAACCCTATGTTCAAAAAGTTCATGTCCATCGTTGACAAGTTCCGCAAGATCGGTGTCAGGACTAATGCCGACACCCCTGAGGACGCTCAGAAGGCTCTCAGCTTCGGAGCCGAGGGCATCGGCCTGTTCCGTATCGAGCACATGTTCTACGGTGCGAACTCCGAGCAGCCTCTCGCAAAACTGCGCAAGATGATCCTCTGCAACACCGATGAGGAAAGAAAGGCCGCTCTCGCCGAGCTTGAGCCATACATCAAGGCTTCCGCCAAGAGCACCATGAAGATTATGGACGGCAAGCCTGTTGTCTTCCGTCTGCTTGACCCGCCTCTCCACGAGTTCGTTCCTAAGACAGAGGAGAAGGAGAAGGAACTTGCCAAGGAGCTTGGTGTCACCGTCGAGGACATCGAGAAGCGTGGCGAGGCCCTTCACGAGGTCAACCCTATGATGGGTCACCGTGGAGTGCGTCTGCACATGTCCTACCCTCTCATCGCCGAGACTCAGTACAGAGCCATATTCACCGCCACCGCCGAGCTTCAGCAGGAAGGCTTCAACCCTCATCCTGAGATCATGATCCCTGTGACCATCTCAGCCCGTGAGCTCAGCTTCCAGAGGGCGATCTGCGACAAGGTGAAGGCCGAGGTCGAGGGTTCCACCCGTCAGTTCATCCTCTACAACTTCGGTACGATGATCGAGATACCTCGCGCCGCTCTGACCGCCGACAGGATGGCCCGTGCCGCCGAGTTCTTCTCATTCGGCACCAACGACTTGACACAGATGACATTCGGATTCTCCCGTGACGATGTCGGAACCTTCATGGGTGAGTATCTCGGCAACAAGATCCTCGACGCCGATCCGTTCCAGACGATCGACACCAAGAGTGTCGGAAGGCTTGTTGACTTCGGCATCCAGGCCGGACGTTCCAAGAGGCCTGACCTCAAGTGCGGTGTCTGCGGAGAGCATGGTGGAGACCCTGCGTCAATCCATTTCTTCAACAAGATCGGTGTTGACTACGTTTCCTGCTCACCGTTCCGTGTGCCGATCGCCAGGTTGGCCGCCGCTCAGGCTGCCATCGAGCAGAGCAAGTAGTCAGTTTCGCTGACATATTCATAAAGAATCCGCTCCCTTTCCGGGGCGGATTTTTTTTTGCAATATAACTTTTTGGTAATATAAGTAATCCTAAATAATTAGTTTTTTTTAGGATTACATAAAGCAGCGGAGGGGGGCAAAAAATTTCCCCTTGCCGAATTTTTCACGTAACAAAAATTGCGGCAAGGGGAAATTTCTTTGCGTTATTAGCTCACTGCAAATTATCATGCCTATTTATAAAGCATAGCGACCGAAGCTAACTACCTGGAACCTAGATAGAGGAATACCATTCCTAGGAGGGCCAGGTCGATGGCCTTGCTGCGGAGGTTCTTCTCTTTGAAGACTATGGCGGCGAACAGGAAGCTGACCACGACGCTGCCGCGGCGGATCATCGAGACGATGGAAATCATCGCGCCCGGCATCGACAGGGCGTAGAGATAGACAAAGTCAGCGACACTCAGGAATATGGAAATGAATATGATGGACCATCTCCAGCGGAACGGGGTCGTCTTTTCCCGGTGGGGATACCAGATCAGCAGCATCATCACGCCCATCATGCCGCACTGGTAGATGTTGTACCAGCTCTGGACGGTCATCTTGTCCAGTGCCAGACCGTCCGGATCCATCAGGAACTTGTCATACAATCCGCTGACCGCGCCCAGAATCGCCGCGCCGACCACGGCATAGATCCAGACATTATGCTCGAAATCAATGCCTTCCTTCTTGCCGCTGCGGCTCAGCATGAAGAATGACACCACTGCCAGCAGCACACCGATCCATTGGAGGTGGTTGAGTTTCTCTCCGAAGATCAGCATCGCTCCGACCAGCACCAGCACAGGACGGGTGGCGTTGATCGGACCGACAATCGTCAAGGGCAGATGCTTCATGCCGTAATAGCCCAAAGTCCAGGAACTTAGAACAATCACGCTCTTAAGCAGAATCCATTTCTGAACCGCCCAGCCGCCATATTCGGCGACCTTTAGAATGCTGCCGTCAAGGGCGGAGGTGCAGTAGGAAAGAAGGATGAAGGGGGTGAATATGAGGGAGCAGAACAATGTGTTCAGGAACAGCACGGGAAGGACGGCGTTGCCGCCCAGCGCCTCCTTCTTGCAGGAGTCGTAGAAACCCAGAAGGGCCGCTGACAGGAATGCTAACGATAGCCACATGACACTAAGTAAGCGTTAAAAAATAAGTTGAACTAAATTTTGT